>OCTW013400141.1_pt1 | contig 54765 bp, 87 predicted proteins | sample 1539671 | NCBI WGS metagenome assembly OCTW01 (sample SAMN02144230, study PRJEB22623) | gut metagenome | biome: sheep rumen | host: Ovis aries | place: New Zealand | reverse complement strand
AGGGCGGGGTAGGGTAGAATTGATCCTTACCCCGCGTCGTAGTCATTTCAGTTGTTTTCATCGGCTACTCCTTCGTTGTCGCCCGGATCGAGCTTCTTGACAGCCTCGGCAAATTCGACCTCGTTGGCAACAACCTTTCCGTCCACCGTGAGGCGATATTTGCCGGAGGCAAGACAAACAAGCTCGATTCCGGCCTGTGTGCTTGCCTCCATATTTCAGTTTTCAGGGGCATCAACAGGGAGAACTTCACGGGGCTGGCCGCCCTGATAGGGGCCGACCACGCCGCGCTTCTCCAGCTCGTCCATGATCCGGGAGGCCTTTGCCGCGCCCAGCTTCAAGCGACGCTGCAGGAGCCGGACCGAGGCCTTGTTCTCCATCCGAACAAGGAGAGTCGCCGCGGTGATCGTATCCTCGTCGGGATCTTCGCCGTCATCGGGGACGTCTTCGTCGGGCGGGAGATCGTCATCATCCTCACCGTCAGGCTCGTCGCCGGCATCTTCGGCAGCGGTTTCCTCCGGCTGGTCCTCGGCAGTTTCTTCCTCGTCATCCTCAATCGGCTCGTCCGTATCGTCGGCGTCATCCTCGTCGATGACGGGCATGGTGCCTTTACGGAGGGAGCCGTTCTGCATCACGTCCCGGAAGAAATACTGCTGCCAGAACGCGCACATTTTAAGGAAGATGTTCTCGATCTTGGTGCGGAGGGTCTTGGAGATCGTGAACGTGCCGCCGCTGACCTTGGACGTCAGCTCGCCGTCAGCGAAGATCAGCGTCAGAGAGGCGCCGGGGCTGATATAGTCCCCGCCGTCCGTTTCGTCCAGCATAGACATCTGAACGCCGACGCCCTGAATGGGGCTGACGCTCAGGGTGATCGGGTAGGACTCTTTGCGGAACCGATAGTTCAGGTCGTGTTCCTCGCACAGCCCGTCCATCTTTTTCTTTTGGGCTTCGTATTTGCTCACTTCACTCATTGGTATGTACTCCTTTCGTTATTTCGCGTCCGGCAGCATGCGGCCCATGCTGCTTGCAAGACGGGCATAGGTTTCGTTTGCCATGAGCATACTCACAACATTGTCGGTGAGGGTCCGACGCATAGTTTCATCAAAATTCTTCTTGATGCCTGAATTGATTTCATCCCTCGTTTTCCGAGTAAAGGTGGTAATGGCTTCTTCGGCGGCTTTCTTTGCCTGCTGAACAATCGAGTCGGACTTGAAAACTTCTCCAAGTTTTTTCTCGACAAGCTCGGACATATAGGCCTCGCGGGAAAGGGTACGGGACGGCTCTGCCCATCCACCACCGACCGTGATTTCTCCGGCCATGAATTCGGATACCTGCTGCTCGACGATCTTATAGATCGTTTCCTGAGTGATCTGCTTAATGCAGGATTCGTATTCAGCTTTTACAATGGCCTTAATCTCACGCTCGGCGATTACGCGAGCCTCTCCCCGAAACGTGTTTTTCAGGGTGTTTCGGATGTATTCCGCGAAATACTCGGCATCAATGATGATCTGCGTTTTGTCCTCTGCCTTTGTAGGGGCTTCATCATTGAATGGGCAGCACTCATAACCGCCATCGTAGCCGCACCGGAGTGTTCCATCCTCCCAGTCGTGGCCTTCGTAGTAATCACAGCTTTTGCATTCTCTGCTCATAAATCTCCTTTCGTTACACAGGTATCATCAGACGGTCATTCCATGACTCTGCGATACGGTATTGTTGAATATCTTCTTCCGTGACGTACTTCCGACCGTAGTACCTTTTCATGTCCGACCAAACGTGCCACGGGATGCAGTAGACGGCCCCGGTGGAATATCCAAGGAGGATGAAGCACCGAGCGCCGAGGGCAGAGGCCTTGTCCATGTAGCCGGTCTGTTCCTCATTCACGATGGACTGTTCTGCCCTGTCGCGTGAGGTGTATTTCGCCTCGTACACGACGGCGCGCCCTCCCTTGATGAAGCCTTTATAATCGGGCTGCGCTTTCTTCAGAAAACAGGCGAGGAATTTTCCTCCGGGCATCCGTCTCAGGATCTTCATCGGCTCCGGCGTCTTGTCGATCTGGCAGAAGCCTTTCCCGTTGAAGTAGTCAAACGACCTGTCCAGCAAGGCTTCAAACGCTTTGCCCTCGGCCCTGTTTTTCTTCCCGCGCGCCTGATTTTCAGGATTCGGGGCCGGGAGTGGCGGGAGGTTATTCATTTACCCCGCCCGCCTGGTACTCGGCCACGATGGATTCAACTGTCGTTTCGGGATCCTCCGTATCGTGGGCAAAGTCCTCAAACCATTTGCGGTCTTCCGGCCTCACCGACGCCGGCAGCGGCGGTGTGATCGATGGCGGAGACATATTCGCCGCCGAGTCCCGTTCCTTTGTCAGCCAGTGCCGAAAGTCGAAGCTGCCGCGGATGAAGCCATAGGCTGCCAGCGCCCCGGTCAGACCGATAAAGCCGGGATTCCAGAGCTTATTCATGCCGAGGTTTATGACCAGCAGCATGAGCGCGATGATCAGGGTCACAAAGGTCGCTTTTCCGTTCTTCATAGTCATTTCCTTTCTTCCAGCATCGGGAAAATCTTCTCCCCGATCTGAGCAATCGTATCTTTCAGGGCTGGCGGGAGCTGCCGATCTTCGATCTCCCGATTGACGCAGATTTCATACACTTGCCGGAACTGCGCCCGGATGGTATCAGGGTTTTCGCTCATGCAGATACCGCGCCAGCCGATTTTCAGCACGGCCTTTTGGGTGGTCGGGGACATGGAATCAAGGGCTTTTTCCTCGGCCATGTACCCATACCGGCCAATAGCCTTTTCGACCTCTCGCCACGCCTCGCCCCAATCCGGGAGCTTGCCGTGTGCGATTTCGCCACACATGGACCTGATCTCCGCGATGGAGGGCGGCCATTTTTGCGTGTCCACCCATTTGCGGAGCATTGCTGTGGCCACATCGGCGGGTATGTCCTGAAGCTCTCTGTACCACAGCTCCATCGCTTCTTCCGTGGGCAGCAGATTGTCACGGGGGAAATAGGTTTTCAAGGCCATTGCGAAGATCGCAAACTCCTTTTTATTCACCGCCGTCCTCCTTTGCTGCCCATCCGGCCATCATGTTGTAACTCTCGTGCAGGCTGTCAGCAGTTTTGTTCCGACTCCCTTGCTGCTGCGGTTGATACCCAGTTGAGGCACCACGATCCTGCTCCCTCGAAAGCCATGAATTGATAAAAGAGGTAATTCCGCGCCGGGTTTTACGCTTTCTCGGATTGTTGATGCACCAAGCGGACATTTTCAACATCTGCTGCCAAACATTCACATTTGGGAAAAGCTGCTGCATCTGGTCAATGTACTTGTCGCTGATACCGTACTCCGTTCCATCATTCAGCAGCAGGGTGGTGACTACGGTTTCTGGCTGCTCCGCGCAAGCGGTATCTTCTTCCTTGATCTCTTCTTTATCTGAACCTTTATCTAAACCTAAACCTATACTTATCTCTGGTTCCAAGTTGGTTCCATCTTGGTTCCGTCCTGGTTCCACAGGGGGAGATTCAGGCGGGAGCTGCCTTTCAGGATGATCGGTATAGGCTTTATTCGGCTTGATCCCAAGCTGGGCAAATTCCTCCTGATAGTCTGTCGGATGGTAACGGTCACTTTTCAGAGTGTTGTGCATGCGCCAGTGCTTTATGACTATTACCCCCGATGCAAAGCCGATGATGAATCGCTTCATAAGAAGAATTTTCAAATCATCCTCCGAGGCGCTGACCAGCTTTGTTACTCTTTTGGGGTTGTTCACAAAGCCGTCATCATCGGCTCGCATATTCAGGTGAAAGTACAAGGCTTGGGCAGATAAAGGCATTTCCAGAAAAGCGTCACTGTCGATGATCTTCTGAGTGAACATCCTTTTCTCTGCCATGCTCTACCTCCAATCAGAACGGCAGCTCGCCGTCATCTTCGCCCAGTTCGGTAAAGGTGCCCTGCTGATACTGCTGCTGCGGAGGGGGCGCAGCCTGCGCGGGAGGGGCATTGTAACCGCCAGAGGGAGGCGGGGCAGAGTAGCCGCCAGACGGCTGACCGTAACCGCCGCTGTAGCTGTTCTGCTGTCCACCGTCTCGTTTCGGCTCTCCGAAATACGTGTGATCGCAGTTGATCTCCCAGCTTGTGTGGTTGTTGCCGTCCCGGTCTTGCCACTTACGGCTTTGCAGCCGCCCGTCCACGACGATCATCTGGCCCTTGACGAAATACTTGGAAACGAACTCGCCGCCCTGACGCCATGCAACACAGTCGATGAAGTCAGTCTCACGCTGCTGGCCCTGCGCGGTATAGTCCCGATCCACGGCCACGGTAAATGATGCGACGGGGACGTTGCTTTGCGTATATCGCAGCTCCGGGTCACGGGTCAGGCGGCCCATGATCGTGATGTGGTTAAGCATCGGCCTCGTCCTCGACGCCGGCAACAAAGAGCTTGAACGCGAGGCGCGTCTCTTTCTTTGCCTCGATGAAAGCGCGGAGCCGTTCAGCCTCCGCCTCAACAACTTTGAGCTTTTCCTCCAGATTCTTCACCTTGGCCTGCTCGCCCCAATACTTGGAACGGTAGTCATCAGAGCTGGCCTTATAGGTGGCGCAGTCGGTAATGAGATCACGGTATTCGTCAGTGCTGATCGTGACCGTGCCCTTGAAGTCGTAGGTTTTCTTTTCGTCCATTGTGATTACTCCTTTTCAAAATTTGATTCTTTGCAGATCTGAATGACCTGCTGGCATTCCGCTACATCGAACATTCCGATGTGCGTTTTTTCTTTTGGCAGCCCCATCTGCTCGGCAAGCCAAGCATAGGCGCTGTTTCGGCGGCCCCGGAAAGGGCCAGACTTCCAGAGGGGATCAAAGGCGTTGTGCGCGGCGATATTCCAGCGGCGAAGCTCGGCATTTGCGAGGCGGCCTTTTGGGGAATCGCCCTTACCGTTCCCGTGGCAGCCAACGTAGGCGTCGCAGGGGCGGCAGAGGTAAATCATGCCGTAGCTCCGGCCATGGTAGACCTCGGCGCTGTCAACGAATTCGGCGCGCTTCCCGCAATAGGGGCAAAAGACCTCTTTCACTCGGCATACCTCGCTTTCTGCTCCGGCGTATCGGTATCAATGCCCAGCTCCTGCGCAACCTGAATGGCGCCGTCAATCAGGTGAGCCATTTCCTTTGTGTCCATGTACCGGGTCTGTTTGAACACAAGGTAGCAATTCATCAGCATTCCGTTTTCCTCGACCTGTTTATACATTCGGGTGTAAGGATAGATCGTCTCAACATCGACGCTGGCAGGGAGCTTGAAGCCGACTTTGTAGCCGTCGTGTACGGCTATGGCCCCGTACTGCGTGACCAAATCCCGCTTTACTTCATCATCCGAGAGACCTCGGGCCATAGCGATTTGATTGACCAGCACATGAAAATAGGCATTTGCGTCCTTGCTGCGCTTGGCCCGCCACTTCTTGATGCTGACCTCTACATCGACTTCCCGGAGGGCGTCAAAGCCCTCCCGGAAATCGCTGTCCAGCTCGATGGTGATTCGCTGCTTGCGGTTGTACCCAAATGAGAAATCAATCAGGCGGCCTTTCATTGCCTTTTCTGACAGTCACGGCAAAGAGGTCGGCCAAAGCGTCGAGCTGAGTAGTCGTGAACTCGATCGTCGATCCTGACACCACAATCGGCGCAGGTTGGCACAAAACCTTCTTCTGGAGGATTCTGCGGGGGCGCTGGGCGCTGTGTGGGCTGCCGCTGCTGTCCGGTTGGCTGCTGCCCATAGGAGCGCCGCGGATCTTCTTCCGACTGAGTGTACTTATCGCGGTCCCTCTCGTAGAAAACGTCAGCCCCTATGCCGAGAGCCTTTGCAGAGACGGAGATCGCATCGGTCAAGGCCATCTTGTAGCATTCATCACTGGTGTACGCTCCACTTTGCTCTTTCGTCAGGAAGGAGGAGCCACCAGTTCCGGGGATTGGCTGTGAAACTTCACCGTTCCAACGGTAATAGAGCTCGATATCCACGAATGCCCGGATCTCATCTCCGCTGCCCTCGAGGCGCTTGTCCGTGATCTTGTACCACCAGCCGATCCCGCAAGGACCGAAAGCCTCGGTGAGTACCTTGATACGCCACATAGGGTTAATATCGGTGAATCCTTTCAGTCGTCCACCTTTGATCGGCTTCTTTGCTTCATCAGGCACAGAGCGGAACCGCTCATAAAGTGCCATGTTCTGATTGTCCATTTCATCCCTCCATTACTTGATTGTGAGGCTCTGCTTCGTAACCAGAGAAGCAAAGGGAATCTCTGCGCCGTCCTTCAGCAGTTTCTTGATAGCGGTCTTGTCGGCCTCCGGCTCCTTTATGCGAAGCAGGGAGGCGTCATTGGCGGCGGCCCACTCGATGAACTCAGGGGCGATCTCCACACTATCGCTCTTGCGGAAAGTACAGGCGACCTTCTCAGTTGTGAACTTCTGGCCGTCGAGAACGTAGTCCAAATACCGTTTCAAGCGGTCTACCTTACGTTCGATAGCACGGCGGCGATCTGCGAGGGACGCTTCCTCCTGACGGATACCGGCAGCAAGGGCAGCGTTATTTTTGATGTAGAGAGCCAAGTTCTCGACCTTCGCCGTGCGCTCCATCTGCAGATTGTCGAGGGTATCATCCTCGATAACAAGTTCCCCAGTTTCGGGGTCGATTGACGATGCGATCAATTCCTCAATCGCTTTGTCGATCTCGTAGATGTTCATGGGATCATTCCTTTCTTATTTGCCTTAAAAGCATTTTGCATTGATGTAGGCGAGCACCTGATCTTTCATCCAGTCCTGAACGGTCTTGAAGCCGTCCTGTCTGATCTGGCCGATCAGTCTCTTGTAGGTTTCATCGTCCAGCCGACAGGCGATCCGGCAGGTGAAGCGGTGACCGTCCGAGGCTTTCTGCCTTTTCTTCCAGCCCTCCGGGTCGAACTTCATATAGAGGGCTTTCAGGGCGTCCCGGCGAAGCTCCACGCCGTACACATCGGAGGCTTCGCACTTGCTCTGCAGGGGCTTGTCGTACTTGGGATAAATCTCCCGGACCGTATCAACGATCTCTTGCGAGGCCAGAGATTGCGACAAACGGAGGTCTCTCAGTCTGTTACCCATGAGATACCTCCGTTTGACAAATGCCCGTCATCGTGATATATTTCCCGTGGGTAATCAGTTGGGTAAACGCTGGATATCCTCGCCGCATCTCGATCTTGCACATCGGGGAGCGGCATTTTTTTCGGGTCTTCATACTTCCTCCTTTCATTCTGCGGCCTGCTGGGCCGCTTTTCTTTTTGCAAGCCAGACTTCGTATTCGGCCTGCACCGCAGGGTCTTTGAAAAGCTCAAGTGTCAGCTTGTAGCTCGCGGCTAAAAGGCTCTGCCATGTGGATTCGGGGAACTTGGCGTAGTCGATTGCCGCCACGGTCTTCGCCTCCTTTCCTTGAAAATCTCAAATTATGCGACAAGCTGGCTAAAAAAAATAGCGATAGCTTCGTCCCGCGTCAGCTTCAAGGCCTTGATGATCTTGTTGGCGTCATCCACACTCATGCCTGCTCCATTGTTCTGAATGCGGCGGTAAATAGTGGATTTATCGTAACCAATGGCCTTTCCAAGCTCTGTCACGTTCATCCCAAGCTCTGTGAGCTTGCTTTTGAGCTTTCTGATATTTACCGTTCCCATCGGCTTACCCTCCTTTCGTGTCTCATTTTTTGCGACAATGCAATATTACCACATTTCCCACGAAAGTCAATGCAATTCTCAAAATTTGCGAAAAAGTTTTTGAAATATCGCAAAAATTATTGCGAACGTGGGAAAACTATGATAGAATACAAAGCGGAAAGAGGGTGCAACACATGGGCGGCTTTTCATCTGATATCGGAAAGAGAATAAGAGACCGTAGGGAAGCTCTTGGAATTCGCGCCGAAGACCTCGCAGACCAAATCGGAATGGATCGGGCGACCTATTACCGTTATGAGGGCGGTAAGCTCAAAAATATGAAGTTCGATAAAATCAGGGATATTGCAAAGGCCCTTGGCATTCACCCGGATGATCTTGTTGTTTGGGATGAAGAAAAGCCCACCGCCGAAGCCGACGATGAGCTAAAAGAAATGATTTCTATTTTCAGCGAACTGAATTCTGATAATCGTTCCAAATTGCTTGAACTGTGTCACCTTTTTTTAGACGCTCAGCACAAAACCGAAGAAAAGAAATGAATTCATCCGTCTGGCGGGCAGAATTGCATAACCGTGCAAATTCTTCTATTTCACGGCATGTAAGATCAGATTTGTTGCTCATAATAGCAGCTCCTTATTTATTCTGCCGGCAGTGTAAGCATTATACCACAAAAATTACAAAAGTGTTACAGCAGTAATAGTAATATAATTACGAAATACGTAATGGGAGGACAATCCAATGAAATGCCCAAAATGCAAAAGCGAAGATGTGAACATCAGCCTTGAACAGGTCGGAAGTAAAACCAAGAAAACCGGAATCGGCCTCGGCGGCCACATCAACAACACAGCAAGAGCAACTACTGCAGTATTGACGATGGGAATGTCCAATCTGGTTTGGAAAAAGGCGAAAGGCGAGGAGAAGTCTGTCACCAAGAACGCAAAAGTCTGCATCTGCCAGAACTGCGGTTATTCCTGGCAGATCAAATAAGGCCATCTTATCACGGCGGGAGGGAGGCGAGCAGTATTCCAGCAGCGAAAAAGAAAAGCTCTAAGAGCGAGGGGAAACGCGCTGTGATCTATGCCCGCTATTCCTCCCACAACCAAAGAGAGGCTTCAATAGAGCAGCAGATTGAAATGTGTACGGCTCTGGCGAAGCGCATGGGCCTGATGATCGTTGACACCTATGCGGATAAGGCGATCTCCGGGAAGACGGACAAGCGGCCCAGCTTTCAAAGAATGATGGCCGCGGCGACGGAGGATCAATTTGACTTTGTCCTCTCATGGAAGTCAAACCGCATGGGCCGAAATATGCTTGAGGCCATGATGAATGATGCCGCACTTTTGGAATACGGTATCAAGTGTGTCTATGTAGAGGAAGACTTCGACGATACGGCGGCAGGGCGCTTTGCCCTCCGCAATATGATGAACGTCAACCAATTCTACAGCGAATCCATGGCCGAGGACGTCAGGCGCGGGATGCTGGACAATGCGAAGAAGTGCATGGTCAACGGGCGCTGCCCTTATGGCCTGAGAAAAGGCAAGGACGGCAAGTATGAGATCGATCCGGAGCAGGCCGAGATCGTGAGGGAGATTTTCAGCCGGGTCATTGAGGGCTGGCAGCACCGGGACATAATGGACGATCTGAACGCCCGCGGGATCAAAAACCGGGACGGGAACATCTGGCAGCGCACGACCTTTGACAAGCTGCTGCGCAATGAACAGTATATCGGCGTCTATAAGTTTTCGGGGATCAGGACAGAGGGCGGCATACCGGCCATTCTGGACCGTGAGACATTCGAGGAGGTGCAGACCATCTTGACAACAAAAAAGCACCCGCGAGGCAGGCGCCGGAACGTTGAGGATTACTTATTGACCGGCAAACTGTTCTGCGGGCATTGCGGGAATCCGATGGTCGGCATCTGCGGGACCTCCCGAAACGGCGAACGTCATTACTACTACCTCTGCCAAGGAAAGCACCGGCACGAATGCAACAAGAAGAATGAGCGTAAAGAGAAATTGGAGGGCAAGGTAATCCAAGCCCTGAAAATGCTGATCCTGGACGAGGCAACAATAGACCGCATTATGGTCGGCTTCGATCAGTTTATGTTGGATCTGCGCGGTCAGTCCACGTTGGCGGCAAAGGAAGCGGAGCTGGCCGAGGTTGAGAAAGCCCTCGGCAATATAATGAAAGCAATCGAATCCGGCCTACCATTCACCGAAACGACAAAGGGCCGATTGATGGAGCTGGAAGACTCCAAGAAGGTCTTGGCGGGAGAGATCGAGCGAGAGCAGAAGTTTTTCACCCGTGTCGATCCTGAACAGATCCGGTTTTCGATTGAGTATTACAGAGACAAAAATCTGAATAATAGAGAGTACATTCGTGAATTGCTGGCCACGTTTGTACGGGCAATCTATGTGTTCGACGATCACCTTAAGATTGTCCTAAACAATGGGCTTGGTGAGGACATAGAAATACCACTATCCGATCTGCAGGATGACTTGTCGGATGCGGATTTCTCTGAGGCTGATGTTCGTATAAATGACACCAAGCCCCACCAAATTGACAATGTACGAACCACCCTGATCTTCCGCAACTATGGGATCATTGTTGTGGTACCGTACTAAAAGAATAGGCTCCGTGCTTAACAGGCACGGGGCCTTTTCTTTTTGCCCTCGCGCCCCTCCCTTTCCTGTAATAATCTTCCGTTGTGTCGTATTTATCTTCCAAATTCGACACGAAATCCCAAAAAAGCGGTAGATTATTCCGCAGAAGGAGCGTACAGAAAATGATACGGATTCATTTGTCCAGACTTCTCGGCGAAAGAAGATGGACGCAGGCTGACCTATCAAGGAAAACCGGGATCAGGGCCGCAACGATCAACGAGATATACAACGAGTTTGCTGCCCGGATCAATCTGGAACACCTTGACCTGATCTGTGAAGCCCTCGGCTGCGAGCTGGGCGATCTCATTGAGAGAGTCCCAAACACAGAGCCGACGCCTCCGGGTGAAGCAAGATCGAAAAACTCCAAATAGCGAAAAAGACGCAGACAGTCACCCATCGACCGTCTGCGTCTTTTTCATTCGCCCTCTTTCGGTGCGCGTTCGATCACGTCGCTGATCTCACAATCCAGCAGCTCAGTGATCTTGTCGATCACATCGAGGGCGACATATTCGCCTCTGCCCATCCGGGCCACGGTGGCCGAGCTGACCACCGCATAGAGGTCTTTCTTCTTCATCCTCTTCTTGGCGAGGGTTACCCAAAGCGGATCATAAGAAATCATTGAATCGCCTCCGGGAATAAAATACCACGCAATTATTAAAAAGTAAAGAAAATTTTTTAGAACTTAAAGAAAAGTGTTGACTTCTCACTTGCCTGGTGGTATATTGTTATCAGTTCTTAAAGATAAATAAAGACTTCTCAAAGAAAACGGAGGAAACGACAATGACAACGAAAGCACAGGAACGCAAGGCTCTGGAACAGATCAAGAAGATCGTGGAAAGCCTCGGAGCTGACAGCTATATCGCCACCGCTTTTGAGGGGTGTTTTGAGATTGCAGAGAGCAACATCGAAAACGACTGGGCCTGCAGCATGAAGCAGAGGGCCGAGAGCGCAGAGAAGAAAGCCGATGCTCTTGAGGCCGGGATGAAGGAGATGGCCGATCGGCTCAACAGAACGGTCAAGGCGCTCAACATCAACAACGAGAATGCCACGGGTGAGATTCGCCGGCTGGAAGAAGAACTCGCCGAGGCGAGAAAAAAAGCCCTTGATCCTTGGCTTTACAAGCGGCTCTGGTCTGATTACACCGAAAGGGTTGACGAACATAAGGAACGGATGGAAGAACTGGCCGATCAGATGGCCGACCACGCAGAGCACCCCGAAAGCGTAGCTTTCAGAAATGCAGTTTCTTCCTACCGCGTCCGCAAGGAAAGCCGCGAGGTTTGCGAGCAGGTCATTCGAGCACTGGAACTGATGGAGCCGGCCGGGGTCTAATCCCCGGCCCCGGATAGACAAATGAGGACACAACAATGCAGATCACGATTCGCCAGCTCAGGCAGGCCCTCACCGCTATCGACGATCAGGAAATGACCGTCAAGGAACTCCGGGCCAAGCTCTTTGAGCAAGAGGAACAGGATACCGAAAACACTTCGGTAAACGATCTGATCGAGACGCTGTACTGGGCGACCATCTGAAAGGCGGCTGCCATGGAGTGGGTCAAAGAAAGAGAAGCGGCCCTGCTGGAAAAGGGCCGCGAGAATTGGGATGAGAACGATGCGGAGGAATGGGAATACCTCCAAGACGTCAAGGACGGCAAAGAAACCTGTGGGATTTTTTAGGGAGGATACAAGAATGAAGCGTTTTTCTGAAAACGAGCTTTGGGCGTTTGTAAACCGGGCAGATACACACGAAAAAATTCAGATCGCAGATGACTTCCTTTCAAAGCTCGATTATCTGGACATCGACGTGTACAACGACATGATGGATGCTCTTGCTTATAAAAGCCGGGAGCTTTACCAGATGGATGATAGAAGACTATGACGAGTATTTGGACAGCTACGCACAGACCGAGGACGAATATGAACGGCACCTTCTACGGCTTAGACAGTTCAATCTTTAATTCAGGGAGGATAACACAATGAAAACAGCGAAAGAACTTATGAGAGAGTATCAGGCGAAGGATGATTGGAAATCCCTAAAACTCTGGAATTGGGTACATGATTATGGCGATAAGGCAGCCGAATGGAACAACATCTTCCCTCCTGTTGCAGATGATCGTCGCCTGTTCATTAACACCTATAACCAAGTGTATGAAGCAATCGAAAGCCTGCCCGACAACCCCAATTCATGGGTGTGCTGTGCGATAAACCATGAAGTGTATAACGAGCGAGGAATGATGAACGGCATTCTTGCCAGATTCAACTAAAAGGAGCAGACCGCCCCGGAGGTTACGAGGGCAGAAAGGACGAACAAAAATGTATGTTTGCAGTTGCACGGTGACGGTCCGCTTTAATGATGAAGATGTGATCGAATGGCTGGTTGACAACGAGGAAATCACTGATGATGATTTTGCAGATTCTTATAGCCCGTCGCGAGATGAGATTGAGCGTTATGCCTGGGAGTTAATCGAACAAGACGAAGGCGAATATGGGAGCATTACAGTAGATTAAGCCGAAACGCCCTCCGGGGCGTCCACCGCGGGATCGCCTCCCGGTGCTGACGATGGCAGGCAGTTTACGAGCCCGATGAAGATGGACCATTTGATCAGAAATCCCCGGTGATATTTGATGCATTTCGTCAGTGGTCTTTCCCGCAGTTTTGGAAGATGATGTAATCACAACAAATGAAGGAGGAACCCCCAAATGAAAAATCTTGAAACCATGAAGTGCAATGAACTCCGCCTGATGGCGCGTGACCTCGGAATTAAGGGCTACGGCAGCAAGGGCAAGGAATGGCTGATCCCCCGGATCGCCGAGATCATGGAGGCCAAAGAGGCCGAGGCAAAGGCCGCCGCCGAGAAGAAGCCCGTCAAGGAGAAGAAGCCCCGCAAGGTCAACCTGATCGAGCATGACGGCAAAGCGCAGAGCCTTGGTGCTTGGGCCAAGGAGCTTGGAATGCCGGTCCCGACTCTCCGGGCCAGACTCCGCAGCGGGTGGACGATTGAGCAGGCACTCAGCAAGGCCAGCGCCGGCAAGGCTGAAAAGCTGGTCGAGTGCAACGGCAAGAGCCAGACACTGACGGCATGGAGCCGGGAGCTCGGGATTCCGAGAGCGACACTTGATGCCAGGATCAACCGTCTGCACTGGGCGCCTGAAAAGGCCCTCGCAGCCAGAGCCTAAGTCAGTATGACAGACCGGCAAAAACAGATGATCGCGGGGTATCTCCCAAATCCCCGCGATCCAGATTTAGACCCGCTCGACTACTATGTTGAGGACATGCGGGGACGCGCCGTGACGGTGCACATCCAGAATATAGCCTATGACCGATACGAGAATACGATCTATCAGGTGCGGACTGATTCCGGCAGGCTCGTTCATGGCCCTTGGGAAACGGAGCCTGATCTTATGGGCGGCGGCTGGTACACGATGGCAAACCTCTATGACAACAAAGAGGACTGTATTCACGGCGAGCACAGCATGTATAGCCAGTGGGAAGAACTTCGGGAGCTTCAGCGAAAGGAGGGACTGATGTGAAGACTTACGTCTACGGTATGCGGCTTCGGGGCTTTTCCCCCGGTTGTCAACCGATGTACGGTCTGGATCATCGAGAAGATGATACCGTAGGCCTCCGTCCCGGTGGCGGGAAGTACCACGACCTTCTTGTTTATTGGAGGCCGCTCAGTTCAAAGGAAATGGATGATTACGAGCTGGACTTCATCCGGGAGGGCAGAGGATGAGCAGAGAAGAATACTATGCCATCCTGAAAGCCAAGTGGGAGGCAATAGACAAGAACGACCTCGCCGCCATAAAGGCATACAATGCTTTTCGTGAGAAGCTGCGGCAAGAGCTTGATACTGACAAGGAGGGCGACTGATGGGAGATTGGACATACATCACCCCTGAACAGGGGGCGATCATCGAAAGCATCTGTGACCAATTTTGGGATCGGCTCATGGGTGACGGCTGTCAGCGCTGCCCTCTGTACCCGGCCTGCAACGATATTTCGATCCACTGCATGGAAGAGCCGGAACGGACAAAGGCGCTGGAATTGAAAATGTGGGAGTTGGCAAAGGAGGCAACATCGTGAACACAGAGGCCGAGATCACACTCCGGGATCGGGAGCAGCGGACGGCTGACGCTTTCGGGATCACCTATAGGGTGGAAGAATTGAAGCGGGACTTGCTGGCCGTTGATGGAGTGGTAGATGTGGAATTTGATCTTGACGGATTTTGGGACAACATGGGTCAGGTCATCTTCCTCCCGAAATACTCCATCCCCGTTCATTCGGAAGACTACTACCAAAGACGCAGGGCAATGATCGTCCGCATCTTGGAGGTCTGTGCCAAGCACGGTCTGAAAAGGTCGGGAGATCGCATTGAGGACTACGGCGAACACCTGTACATCGTCACAAATTGCGGATGGCCTGTAAGGCAAGGTGTTACTGTCCCCGATATTTCGCCCGTATAGGCGTTCTGGGGCCGTTGCAACGCTTTTGATGGTCCTCGGCCCTGCGTCTACACCCCTGCGCCATGTATGCGCCCAAAAACGCGAAAAAAGCCCCCACCATTTTCGTGAGGTCACGAAAATGATGAGGGCTTTCCTCTTACTTGTTGTATGTACCGAGGACGCCGCGCTCGGCGCGATCCTCGGCGCGTTTGTTCATCCACATCAAGGCTTCCTCAATGTGGGTCAGGGCGCATGCGTTCTCGCGGGTGGCAAAAGGACCGGACTGAAAAGCACGGAGGCGATCACGCACAATTTCCAGAAGATCACCGTCAAGGACGCCGTGCTGAGAGGACGGATCATTGCGCGGGCCTTTCTGGAACTGAATCACGATCAGGGGATTCCCGTTTTCGGGGGCATCGTCCGCGGCGTAGATGTCATACTCATGGTATGCACCACCGGGGCCGACCTCGCCATCCCGGTAGACCGCGTTCAGATTGTTGTGCTTCTGAATGGTCGAGAGTTTCTGTTCGCTCATTCCGCTTCGCCCTCCATGGTTTCAGGCTCGCCGCCATCCGGCACTTCGACAGGGCCGAGATTGATAATGGGGGCGCTGTTCTTCATCATGTTCAGATAGCTTTCACATTCGCCGGTGATCAGGGCGTCGAGATCGGCGCCGGAGGCGATGATCAGTTCTTTGGAAGCATCATCGAGTTTCAGCTTCACCAGATTAAGAAGTCTGAAACCGAGATCGTCAATCTGCGCCTGAGTAAGTTTGCCGCCCGGATTCTCCGCTTTAAGATCGGCGACAACGGTCTGCTGAAGCTCGCCCGCCGTCTGCCTTGCGATTTCACATACTTTCTGGACGGCGATATTCAGATTCTTCAATTTAAGGTTTTTGCCGAGCTTATCAGCAGCAAAGGCAGCCAGCGCGAAAAAGGCCATCTGTACCAGTTTGGCGAGGCTGTTGACCGTCTGCTCGATCAGGATCCCCACGACGGTCTGAGAGCCGTCAGGATTCTGCGTCTGCACTTCGATCCCCTGACCGCCGCAGGCGCAGAGCGTGAAGACCATGGTCACGATCAGCATGACCAGCAGAATGGATTTGAGATACTTTTTCATGTCGGATTCCTCCTAAAATTATTTCAGCAAGGCCGTCATAGTGTCAGCGCCAACAACGCCGTCTGCTTTGAGGCCGTTCGCTGTCTGAAAATCTTCGACCGCTTTTTTTGTGGTGGGGCCGAAATCACCATCCGGGTTTTCTTTGCCGTCAACGATCCTCCCTCCGCACGTATAGCCGCGGGCGATCAAGAGGGTCTGCACACGCTCGACCTTTGTTCCGGTCATCCCCTCGGAAAGTTCTTCAAGGGTGATCTGATAGGTCTTGCCAGATGTGGCCACAGCGGGAGCCTGTTCCTGCTCCTGCGCCGGGGCGTTGCCGTTGTTGTACTTCGGCCAGTAAGTGTAACGGGCAAGCTCACCACGGGCCTCCGAGGTCTTGATCGTGTCGGCGGGGACTTCAAAGATGCTGCACCAGATGTAACCGGCAACTTCTGCGCCCTGCTCTGTGTTGGCACAGGACTTCATCTTTGTGAGTACGGCTGCATGGGTCGTTTCGAGCTCATGCTTCATGTACCAAAGCTGACCGTCAAGGGCGGCGTAGTCCTTGCCGTTGCTGGCGCACCAACTCCGCAAGCTGGTGTTTCTGCTGGCGTGCCACTGACAAATACCGTAGGAAGTGCCAGCATCACCGATTGCCCCGGTCTGAAAGCCGCTTTCCCTCTCAATATTGGCGAGGACGCCGCAGATGGCGGCGAGGCTCAGGCCGAGTACTTCTTTGCAGAAGTTGAAGATCGTTTCCTCGTTGCTCTTGCCGATAGTGTAGGTCTGCACCGTGGGAGTTGCCGGGGTGGTGGTCGTGGTCTTGCCGGAAAGAATCTCGTTCACACGCGCCTGCACTGCAGTGTAGTCATGGCCGGCAGCGGTCAGTTTCGCTACACGATCAGCACCGATGCCCCATTTCCCGGCAATGACTTCATTTGCCAGCGCCGTGATCTGATCCGCAGTTTCGGGCTGCGCGGTCTGCGTAGGGCAGCCGTCATCCCACTTCGGGCGGCCATATCCGTAGATACTGCCGCTGCCGATCTGATAGGAGCGCCGATAGGTACCGTCGCTCGTATTGCCCTCGATGGTGTTCACCGTGGAGCCAGAAACGGACACGACAATGCCGGTATGACTGACCTCCCCGGCCTTGTAGGTAAAGAAGATCTGATCGCCCGGCTGCGGCACGGTGTTCGGACCGTAAAACTGGCCGTACTGCTTGTAGTACTGGGCGCTGTAATAGCACCCGGCCCCGGCTGAATACCGAGGCTGGCAAAGCAGCTTCATGGCGGCCTCTTTGCCGAAGCACTTGTACAGGAGCCAGTCATAAAAAACGTCGCAATACGGATACCCGTTCTTCGGCCCGTTGTAAAAATCTCCGAGGGCATCAAGGTCGCGGGCATACTTTGTCCAGTTGCCAGAGCCGCTATTTGCGGTCTTATCGTCCAGGTATGCGTTGCTGCCTTTCTCGTGGTAGCCGACCTCACTTTCTGCGAGGGCGATTACCTTGTTTCTGTCGTAGCTCATGTTTGCCTTTCCCCCTGTTCTTATCAATGAGCCAGAAAATGAAAGACCAGATAAGCCCGAAAGCCCATCCAGCCGCGAATATTGAGAGCGCAAGCCAAGCGCGCACGTCGCTCAATACCTCATGGAGATACATCATGCAGCCCTCATGTGATTACTTCCCATTTGCGCACCTCGGCGCAAATATCGTCAATGAAGCTGTTGCCACGGAGAGCTTTGTATGCCTTGTACTCCATCATGAAGTTCTCTTTTTCATACTGGCGAATCCTGTCCTCCTCTCTGTGCTTATAGTAGGTGTGAAGCATGTCCGAGCGGAGCATGCACTTTTGGGCCTCCCGGAGATCCTTGATACCAAAAAGCCACTCCCTGAACGGCTTGATCAGGATTGCAGCAAAGGCGAAGATGCCGGAAATATACCCGCAGTATTTTGCGATTTCAGAAAGCCAGTCCATGGCAGTTACCTCCCTGAAAAGGAAGAAGACCGGCCCGGGAGCTGGTCTTCTTCATCCTTGTTGATATTCTTATGGGCCGGTATGATGCAGCCTGATAAAAAAGAGAGCTGCCCGCGTTCACGGTCAACTCCCATCGTGTTTTCTGTCGATCTTTATGGATTCGATGCGATGCCGGATTTCCTCAACGGCTTCCAGCTCGTCATCAGCAATCATTCCCGCTTGGAGAAGTCTCTCGGCCATCTTATCGATCATGGCGGCCATATCTCCAACGGTCAGACAGAGGCGTTCTATCAGCTCTGCAATCGTCACGGCCCTGCCCCTTTACTCTTCCGGCTTCTCCGGCCACACTACGTTGTACGGAAAGCCCTCTTGCTGCGTGACGTCCCGGAGCGCCTGACGGTATGTAGCGATACCGCCGAGAAGAACTTCACCGAGTTTCTTGAAGAAGGTAAGCCAAGCCGTGAACGTGGTGCCGGACGGCACAGTCAGGCCGAGCCGGTCAAGGGCCATGAGGGAATCACTGTCGGCAAGCATCTGATTGCGCAGCGCCCGGACCTCTGCAGCAGCCTGCGCAAAGGAATCGGACTGGGCAAGGGCAAGCCACTCGTCAAGGCCGTCCCGGATCCTCGCCTCAATGTTCTCAGCCCACGGGCGTTCGATCACCCACGATACCGCCTCATAAGCGGTCTCGCCGTCTTCACGCGGCTTTTCCTGAACGTCCGTATAGAATATGATAACTGCCTTGTTCCCCTCGTGGGACACAGTAAATGCGGGCGGTCTTTCCGCTAATTCTGTTGCGATCCGCATAGGACACAACCTCCTTTATAAAGTCAAGATTCAGAAATGGTGTGATGTACAGTGCTGTGAAATTCTTGGAGTCCGCATGCTTGAACCATCCTGACCGGCTCAACATGGCCTGCGCCGTCCGTAGGACGATAAAGCCTCTTTCTACCAGCCGCTTATTGATACGCTTTACCAGTCTGCGGATTCTCAGGAAACTGCCAGCACGGACGCGGGTGGTTGTGCGCGTAAAGGTATAGCCGACAATATCCACCTGCTTTGTTCCGGGTTTTAGTTTCATCCGGCCTTTTTCGTCAGGAGGGAGCAATTCGCCGACCTGACAGATTTCCCATGCGTCCTTGATACGGATACCAAGCACTTCACGGCAGAATACCTTGATCTTCTTGACGGCTTTTTTCAGATCGGACTTTGATCCCATCAAGAGAAGATCATCGACATACCGCATGAAGTGCTTTACCATGTGGAGCCGCTTTCCCCGGCGCTCTTTGTATAGCTTCTCGGTGATGAAGCGATCAAGGGGCGTCAGGTAGATATTGGCAAACCACGGGGAGGAATAATACCCGATAGCCAGATTGTGGGGATTCTCAAAGAGGGTTTCTTGCTGGGCTGACGAAAAGACGATTTGATCCAGGACACTCAGAAACCGAGTGTCTTTGATCTGGCGGTGCAACTGCTCGCTCAGTTTCGTGAGATCGACGGTCTGGTAGAAATGCCGAATATCGAGCTTCACAAAATGGGTACAGTCGCCGGATCGGACCCACTTCTGCACAGTCTTCCGGGCGTCTTCAATGCCCCGCTTCGGAAGATTCCCACAGGAGTGCCGATACATTCTCTTGATCATCATGTTTTCAATGGTCAGCATTGCCATCCACTGAACAAGATGATCCTTCAACCGCGCAATCTCAATTTCCCGCTCTTTGCCGCTGGACATGATGCTGCGCGTTTTCCCGGGCTTATGCTGCCACTTGCCGGCTTTCAATTCTTCCACCAGCGCCACAGCATAGGCATGCACTTTTGCCGGATCGAGGGATCCACGCGGATGGGCAGAGTCGTTCTTGTGGTATCCGAAGATGCGCACAACGACTCTGTCCTGCCGCTTATTTTGGGTGCCTCGGTATATGGCTTCTGTAGCGGTCTCAATGCTGCAGAATTTCTCCCATAGATTCCCGACACGTTTCATGCCTTTTTCATCCTTTCGACTCCCATACACTGGCGCCGGGAGACGCCGGTGCTTTCGAAATGTATGAAATACACCCTACCAAGCCGATTCCAGTCGGATGGTATTTTGATCCCCTCGCGGGGACCTTGGAAAAGCAGTGCAAATAATATGAGACAGAATGCAGGGGGTTATGACTGGAGTAAGGATCAATAAGGCCCGACCCGTAGTTCCAATTCCCGTTGGAGGGGGCGTTGTTCGCGTTGACGTAGCGCGGACCATAGTTGCGACCATTGTTCACGTTGCCACGGCGGCGAACGGCACGCACAGCGTTGGAATTAACGAGGTTGGCGGGAAGACCGAAAGCCTCCACCGATTGCACTGCGATCCCAAATCGAGGACAGTTTAACAGAAGTTCAACGAAGCGGCCCGTTTTTGTATGAAAATTACGGATTTCGTAATTCTAAAAAATTAGCGGCGAGCCGCTTCGCGGCATCTAATAAGGGGGCTGCGGCCCCCTCTGCCGCTAAGGCGGCATTCACCCCTACTGGACCATATAAAGGCCCGACCCGTAGTGCCAATGCCCGTAGGAGGGGGCGTTGAACGCGAAGACGTAGCGCGGACCAGAGTTGCGACCAGCGGCCACGGAGCCACGGCGGCGAACGGCACGCACAGCGTGGGAAAGAACGAGGTAGGCGTAGTCTGCATAGAACGTCGTGGCGCTGCCTCCTGTCGTGAGTGTCGGTACACGGATACAAGGGAGATCAGCATCGAAACCTTCTTCCTTGATGTAGCCGTCCTTGTAGGATTCAACCGGGGTGGTCGTGTCCAGTTTGCGGAAACCGTTTTCCGGGTCCTGCAGATCAGAGAGATTCGGCATGCTGGCACTGGACGGATAATAGGCAGCGGCACCCTTTTTCCTCAACTCGTCGTTGTAGTACCAGTCCAGATGATAGCTGCTGCCGTCCGCTGTCCTTGCATCGAACAGGTCAAGGCACGTCATGTTCTGGTTGCCATAGACGTTTTCACGCCAGCGGTAGAGCATTGGGTGCTTTGTGTCCGAATTACTGACCGGGGAGCCAGTGTGACCGAGAACAGCAGAGACGCCGGAGGCAAAGCCCTGCGTCGCGCCGGTGATCCACGGGCGGGAGGCGATCTTCGTAGTGTCGGCCGTGATGGAGGCGGTACGGTCCGTGCCGTCGTAGGTGATCAGCCGATAGGTGCCGGAGGCATTCAAGGTGCCGTCTGCGTCGCAGTTTTCGATTGCGGTGATGCAGTTATAATCATCCACGCCGGACGGAGTGGCACCATGATCTGCGCCGATGTAAATCGTCTGACCTACGCAGAACAGATCGCCGATGGCAGCTGTCAGAACAACTTTGTTTGCGGCCGGGGCAAGGGTGATCTTGTGGTTCGTGTTGTACGGCATCGCCGTGGCGCCCTGCATAACAGTCTGCATATCGGTGGTCGCAAACTCAATGGTCATCAGGAGCCATTCATAGTGGTCAACAACGGACGGCTCAATGATGGCGAAGTTGGCGAAAGAAGTACCGTCGCCATAGGTGCGGGCCTGATCCCAGTTGCCTTTGTAGGTGCCGAAGTAGTTCTGCAGGCCGGGGAGCGAGACAGCATGACCGTCTTTCAGGGCCAGTGCGTAGCACGGGAGATAGGTGTGCGGCCTGACTTTGTTTTCTGCATCGAGACAAACAGGGTGCGCTTCCCATCCAGCATGAGGGCCGCCCGAAATGCCAAGAGTGCCGTCCGTTTCGTCGTGATACCAGTACGTGGGCGGCACATCAACGCAGACGTAATCGCCCTTGCTGCCATCCTCGGCATAGTCCGCATCACCGTAATAGGCCTGCGGGGTAAACACGGCCTTGCCATCAACGATTGCCCAGGTGCCGACGCATTTCCTCCGATCGAACGGCGCGCAGCCATCGAAATCAGATGCAGCAGCAACCTCATCGGTGCCGGGAGTGGCAGTCTTGCCAGCAGCGTCCCACAGACGGATCAAGGTCGTGCTGGACCCACCGACGCCAGAGACGCCGTACTTCGGATAGCCGGAATCACCAACCGCCCAAAGCTGACCGTTTTCGTCTCTACCGACCGGGAGAATCATGGTGTCGTTCTTCAGCATGGGATTGTACTTGCCTTTGAGATCAGCAAGGTCATCGCCCAGCGCAACGGCAACGACATGCGCGGCGTTCCAAGCCCCGGCCGGGTGTTCGGTCGTGAAGCGGAAAAGATCGCCCTGATACACGCAGTAGTCACCAACGGCATAGGCCGTGGATGTGCTGAAATCTGCGGCCTGCGGAGGCACCTTATAAGTGTCCGGCAGTCCGGGGAACTTCATTGACTTTAACGATTTGTTTGCCATAGCTTAGCTCTCCTCTGTAATAGTGATGTTGCCATCCCCATCGTCAGTGTAGGTGTAGGATTTGCCCTCACCACCGCCACCGCCACCTTTCTTCTTGGCGAGGCCGAAGAAGATGAGGATGTATCTGAGTACATCGACTTCTCTCATTGTGTTCATAGCGCCTCCTACTGTTTAACAAAAGTGCCGCTCTCGTCGGTAACATATACGTCGCCGGTAGCTACGACATAAAGCACGGAGAGCGGTGCGAACAGATCGGTATCGTTCAGACCGTCAATCCCCTCGCCCGTAGTAGGGAGCGTGGCGGGGGCGGTGTCAGCGGCGAGGACAACGTCCATTACCCTCGCACCGTCGCTGGCATAGGTGTTGATACCTGCGGATACAAGTTTCATATTTTCCTCCTTTCACGTCAGCCTAAAGTAATTACAACGTTTCCGTCAGAGTGCGCATCGGAAAACGTAACCGCCTGAATATCTTCGAGATCAGGCATTTCCTCGCGGCTCTTTTCAAAGTGGATCACGCCATCGGAGGTAAATGACGGAGTGTAGTAGCCGTAGCTGCCTCCGACAATCGCCTCGGCCTCTTTGATCAGATCCTGCAGCTTCTTATACTCGTTGGAGCTTGAAACATGCTCACCCACGCCAGACGGCCCAACATCGAGAAAGAAGTACGCGGTGGAAAGAAGCTCCTCACCCTCGGTGATCTCAATGTCAGCAATCGCAAGCCCTTTCACAGTAAAAGCCTGATCTCCGGGGACGGCGACAACGGTGTTGTCCTGAACAGATGCATCATAGATGCACCATGTTTTGTCAGGCTTGACGATCCTCATTTTGTAGGTAAGGCCAGAACCAAGGGTGACGGTTTCATCGTCCTGCACGACGGTGATGATGAATTTGTGCGAGTTCTCGTCGAACTGCTTGACTTCCACGAACTGCTTATGCTGCTGCCCGTTGAGGTCAAGCGTAAGTCTGTGTGTATAGATCATACAGGGGTCCTCCTTTACGACATGGATATAGTTTTCCAGCCCGTCCAGTTTGGGGTGCTGGCAGTGCTGTCATAACAGCGGGCATAAGCAGCTGTCATGTCGAACGGGAAATAACGCTGGATGACTGTGCCGCTGCCGTTTGCCAGGATTTCCAGCAAGCCAGCTTTTGCAACGGGATAATTCCTCGTTGTCACCGCCTCGCTCGCGTCACTCTGTGTGTAGTAGCCCCCATCTTTCAGGTTGTTCAGGTATTCGGTGGTCAGCTCTGCTACAAAGCCGAGGACAAGAACATCGTGCATGGCAATATCACCATGCACGTCCAGCTCATAATACGGGGTAGGATTGTTCACACCGACGCGGGGCCGGTTGTTTGAAGCGCTGCGCTTTCGGAAAGCCAGCAGCGGCGTCCCTTGGTTGAGGACATATTCGTATTCAAGGACAGTCAGATCGCCGAAAGCGTCATAGACGTAGAATACGAAGTCAAAAGAGTTCGTTTCATCCAGCACCATCAATTCGGCGTTCACATAGGAGAAAGTGAGACCGTTGATCGTGATGGCGCTGGTGATATCCACCGTCGTATATGTCGTGTCGGAGGTCTGCTTGTACTTGAACTTCACCTGAACAATGGAGTTGAGTTCGGCACTGTCCGGCTTGACGGAGCTGACCATGCCATAAATAGAAAGCTGGACGAGGGAATCGATCTCGTTCCGGCGCCGCAGGGTGAATTGAGTAAATCGGGGATTTGTGTAGGGCAGCACGGTCACGGTCTTTTCAACCGTTGTGCTATACCCGCGGCTGTCGGAGCATGTGACTTTGAGAGTCAGAGATCCCGATGAGGACACCGAGCCTACGTCAAGGACGGTCCCGGTGCTGCTCAATGACACGTCGCCTATGCTGACGGAATAGCCTGTGATGCTGGAACCGTTCAGAGCCGTGCCGGCAGAGGCTGTCACCTTCAAATGGGAGTAGCTCTGCAAAAGGATCTGATTGTCCTGCGTGATCGCCGTTACTGCGCTCTCCGTATCGAGATAGGTGAAATCGGTAAAGGTCGGCGAGGAATTGGCTGCCGTCGTGGAGGCCGTGAAAGACTGAGGGCCGGAGGCACCGACAAGAGTCGTGCGTGCTTGGTCAGAGTAGGTTTCCAGAACGACCTTGAACACACAGGTCTTCGTGTTGGGGAAATGAGCCAGCAGAGATGCCCTTGTCGCAGCCGGATAATTGAAGTTGATGGTCTTTTGCGTACCGGCCGTGATTGTGTCAAAAGTGAGTGTCCGCAGCAGGGTTGTCCCGTCCTCATCGTAAATGCGGAAGGAGTGATAGAACGTGCCGTAGACCGTTGCAACGAATGAGGCTGCGGGGCTGGCATCGTCCATCGTGACATTCGCCACACTGTGGAGAATGGAGCCGCCGAGGGTAGTGACGGCGGTATTACTGGACGTGCCGTAAATGTTGTTTGAGGTCTTGCGTGCTCGGACTTGTACATTGTAGGTGGTGTTCGGGTCAAGGCCGGTAACATCTACAGTGGCCGATGTGCCGGCCGTCGTAGACATGCGCGTCCATGTGCTGCCGTTATTAAGACTGTAATCCCAAATGTTGCAACTGACATTTGAAGAGGCGGTAATCTTGAAACCTGAAGAGCCAACATTCGTGACAGATACGGTGACGGTCGGAGGCGATGTATCTACACTGACAGAGCTGGAATAGTTCCCCACATAGTTTGAGTACTTTCTTGCCCAAACTTGAACAGAATGACTACCTGCGGTCAATCCGGTGATAGTCGTTGATGCTGATGTCCCGTTCGTATTGGAGAACGTAACCCATGATCCGTTGTCAACTCTATATTGCCAATTATCGCAGTTGACATTTGAGGTTGCTGTGATGCTGATACTGGACGTACTGGCAGCCGTGGCCGTCAAGGAAACGGTCGGGGCCGTGCGGTCAATCTGCGGGAGGGAAACGGTAGCGCTTGTTCCTCCGCTCCACTCACAGTTGCCCCTTGTGCTTCCCGAACAAAAGATGTTGAAATCGTTGTTCCCGCTGCTGGCGAGGAGTTGGATTGTGAACGAGCCATTGCCGCTGGAATCATGGTTGACCGTAAAGGCAGACGGCATTGTTTTGCTGCCGAGCGTGTACTCTGTGTACTGTGCCTGTACATTACAGCCATCCACTGTGCCGGCATTGCTGTAGACAACAGAGCCACTTCCGATCTTGACTGTGCCTTGCGCATAGAACCAGGTACCGTACCAGTTGGTAGAGTAGAAGCCGATGCTATTTACTGTAATGGTGCTCCTGTTGTTTCGGGCATCTTGCGAAACAGTATAATTTATACGGATTACGCCATTACTGTTTCTATCAGCAATATCTTTGTAGGCCACTATCTCACCACCTTAGTCAATCAGGGCGATATTTAGCCCCTTTTCGCCGCCGCTTTCAAACGGGATAAACTTCACATCTTCGATCTGAAGCTCACCGCGCACGACGGCCTTGTTGATGCGGGTTTCGTCTTTGTTCAGGGAGAAGACTTCTTCGTCCCCGTAATAACCGGCGAATTCTTCGTTATTGATAACGGTACGCTCATCGGTGCCGCTACGGTAAACGGTGATGCCCCGCTTGTCGATCTTGACGCCGGAGGTATAGATTTCATCAGGCGCAGGCGTCCATGCTTTGGAGGTCACGCCTTCGCACACCATAATGTCAGAGACAAACAAATAATCACTGCGGGTCGTTGCAACGATCTGTAAGGTGTTTGAAGCGATGGCGTCAATGGTAAACTTATAGTCGTTCCACCCAGACGCATCAGATGAGCTGAACAGCTTTCCAACGGTGCCGCCGTTGTAGATCACATAGACCTCAGAGAGGAGTGTTCCCGTCTTCTTAACCTTGCAGCTTATCGTGTAGGGCTGGCCGAGGACAACACTGTCAATCGTCTGCGAAAGCTGGGCATCAACAGAGAGCCGGAAACAGGAGTTTGAAACCGTGCTGTTCTTTGTGTCGCTGCTCTGCATCGTCACGACGGTGCCGGTAGTAGTCCAATCATCAGACAGGCCATTCAGACCGGCACTGTTTTTGGCGTAGTTGATGCCGCCGCGAAACGCCTCGGTAAAGTCGATGTTCAAGCCGTCAATCGTTGCCTGAATATCGGCAATATCCTGAACGATGACGTCCAGCCGCCCGGTGCCGTCCGTGTTGGACAGGTAGTTGTTGAGGTCAACAAAAAGGGCGTCAACATATCCCTGCGCAGCCGTGAAAGCCTCAGACAGAACGCCGTCCGTGTAGGTCTGCTTGATCTTCTCGGCGCTGATGCTGTTTGCTTCGATCAGATCGCCGCGGATGATCATCGCATTCACCACGCCGGTGATGAATGTATCGTCGAAGGTCAGAGCCGTGGTATAGGGGCCGTCAATGCCGGTGCTGGATTTGCCGAAGCCGTTCACATTCCACCGCCAGACAATTTGTGCCTGCGCCGGATCGGGGTTGTCCATCATAAACAACTCCCCGTCCTCGGAATAGCAGTAGCTCCCGAATGCGGAGGTCAGCATAGCGGTGGCCACATTCAGCCTTTCGGCAAGGGCAGCAGACACGGCGCTGTCGCCATCCAAAATCTTCTGCTCCAAATCTTCAACTGCTTCGTCAAGGTTTTCCTGTACATGATCGGCGGCGGTATCATCCGTGTACTTGTTCCGCTTGGCCCAGTCGCCAGCGGTGAAGTTCCCGGAGGCTCTTGCCGTGATACAGGTCAGAATATCGTCAGAGTCGCTATTAAACCACAGGTCGCCCACGCTGTAAGGGGTCGTGGGCTGCGCCGTGAAGATTTGGGCCTTGTTGTTGATCGTTGTGACGATAGCAGATGGAGGTGTGGCAGTGATCTCCGACCATGCGTAGGCGGTCCCGTTCTGGTTGTAACGGTAATACTTCTGCGTGGTCGTGTTGTACCATAGATCGCCGACATGGCTTGCCTTTTCGTCGGCTGTCCAGCCAGTAGCCGGGTCTGCCGCCTGAGAATAGGTCTGTACTTTCCCGTCGATCTGCCCTTGCAGGGACTCTTTATCCTCCGCATAGACATTCTCCAGCCAGTTCGTGAGGGTGCTATCGTCGGTGTATTTGCTGGCCTTTACCCAGTCAGCGGCTGCATAGGATCCAGACGTCTTTTTCGTCTTGCAGCGCATAATGTCGCCGGTTGAGCCCTGCACCCACAGATCCCCGATGTTGTATGGAGGCTTCGGCTGAGACACGAAAATCTGAGCCTTGCCGTCGATGGCATCGAAAACGGAGTCAGGAACATTCTGCTGCACCCATGCACTTCCGCTCCACCGCCACGTCGTGTTGTCCGTGGTCTTATACCATAGGTCACCGGTATGCTCTGCCTTTTCATCGGCCGACCATTCCTCGGAGGGGTCTGCCGCCTGATACCACGTTTCAGCCTTTCCGTCGATCTGGCTTTCCAGATCCGAGACGGTTTCGGAGTACTCCCCGTTGATAAAGGATTCCAGCTCCTGACGGACAGCTTCAGCAGCGTCTTTGCCGCCATTGTCAGCGGCTGTGCGGATGCGATTTTGGATTGTGCCTGCCACGCACGAAAGAGTAACACTGTTTTTTCTCGGCTCGTCCGGCCATTCGTCATATTCTTCAATCTGATGATTGACGGCAATACCACGGTCAGAGTCCAGCAGGGAGATCACCTTGTGCATGGCGAAGTCGAGGAAAGAATACCTCTCGTCCTGTTTTGCCAGATCGTCGATCTTGCACTCATAGGAACGAACAGGCCACGAAAGCCCGTTGAGCTTTTCAACGGCGTCATCGTGGAGGTTTTCGGGGACGGTATATCGCTCGTCCTTCCAGTAGGCAATAATGAGCTTGCTGGAATAGGTGGTGTTCTCCACATACTCCAAGCCGTACCGCTGCCCGTCAATGATTGCGTCCTCCATGGTCATGCCGTCTTTCCCGTAGGCATAAAGGCGCGTGGCGAAATCAACACTCTTGCCCTTGAAAGAGAGCTTGCGTAGATTCAATTCGGAGGTCACATATTCACCGGTAGGATTCATCAGATCAGGCTTGACTACAACAAGACGCTTTGCAAGGATATGCCAGATGAAGTAAACGCCGTAGGTGCCAATACAATCCATGATCACATCATAGTCTGTACAAAGATCAAAGCGGATCGTGCGCCGGATCGTCGAAACATTCAAGCCCTCAATAGTCCAGCCAGAGGGCAGATGACGAGTCAGCACTTCGGCAAGGCTTTTCGTCTCACTCACATATTCCTTGTAAAACCGCTGTTTGAGAAAGTCGAAATTCAGCTTGCAGTCCACTTTATCATCGTCAATCTTTTTGATCAGATATTCGTTTTCGTAGGTGCGGATCACAGCCTCCTCCCGGATCAGAGTGTACTCAGGGAGCGAAGTATCAAGAATGAATGAGCAGGTATCACTTCCGTCCTGCATGTGAGTGATGTGAAAGTCTTCATAGTTGGAAAGCGGATGCAGCACACCCGAAGTATCGATTATTTGGATCATGCTGCACCACCTTTACACATAGATCGGATAATAGCTGATTTCAGCAGTACACCCGGAAAGGGTGATTGTGTTATCCCCCGGATCGAGCTTCGGCCATTCCGTCATATCGGTATCTCCAAACACGTTGTTCCCGTTTGCGTCCAGTACGGTGGTATATACGCCATCAATGGTCACGACGGAAGATCTGTTCACAGTGATCCCGTTGAAAGACATGGAGCTTGCCCCGCTCCTGGGGGTAAGTTTTACGATTGCCGGGGTTTTCATGTTTCCCTCCACGGCCATTTTGCCGGAGGCGGCAAAATGCTGAGTCACGATTTCCTCATGCCGCAGGCCGTGGAGGTAAAAGGTCACTTGATCGATCCACGGGGCTACACGCACCTGCGGAGTTGCGCTGTCATAGACGCACCAATAATGAAAGCCGTCAGGCAGCTCAATATCGGCGTTTGCCATAAGGGCAGTTGTGAAAGAAGAAATCGACCGCGCGATTTCCCTCGCATCGTCGCCCTCAAAATCGAGCGTGAGCGAGACTTCCCGCATGCCGATCTTCGGGGTCAGCTTCACGGGAAACGGTTTTGCAACGGGCGTAATGTAGCCGTCAGAGTACTCCACAGCGCCGATTGAATAGTCAAGTAGTTTCGCCCGGTACATATCGAGCGAAGCACTATTTATACGGGTTTCGATCACTCTGCCGGACATTAGTCATACCTCCAGTCGAGTTCTTTTTCCATGTAAGGGGCGGTCACGCGGGCAAATACCTTTCCGTCGATGCTGTTCTCAACGAGCACATATTTCGGCTTGTTGTTGTCCTTGTCACCGTCCTTTTCGGCGCTGCCGTCCTTACCGCTGCCGGTATAGGAACCGTCGCCGCTGATTGCCTTGCCAGTGGCATTTCTGGCAGCCTGCACGGCGCTGGTTGCCTTGGACAGAAGCGCGCCATAGTCCACGCCGCCGAAATCGAAGTCAGGCGACGGGTCAAAGTCTACGTCGGCAATATCCTCGGCGGCGCCCTCTGCAGCATTGATAGCCGCGTACTTCGCATCATCAATACCGCCAGCAAGACCGAGCATCAGGTTTTTACCGATTTCGTTCTTGAACAGTTTGGACGGGGATGCGATACCGAAGAATCCCTTTACCGAGCTGACCACACGGGAGGCTGCTTCTCTTGCTCTGGCAACAACGCTACCTATGGCGCTGCCGATACCATCGGCCATGCCGGTCAGGAGGTTTCTGCCAGCCTCTACGATCTGCCCTCTGGCTCCTACAATCGCCTGAACGATGGAGCTGATGATCTGAGGGATAGAAGCAATGATCGTCGAAATGATCTGCGGCAAGGCCGTGATCAGAGAGGTAAAGAGTTGAATACCACACTCGACGATCAGGCCGATGTTGCTCACAAGGGCATTTATGACCGCCGCAATGATGGTGGGCATCGCCGCCACGATGGCCGCGATTATATCCGGGAGCGCCGTGATCAGAGACGTCAGCAGTTCTATGCCGCACTGGATGAGCTGCGGGATCATGTCGATCAGAGCCGACACAATCGCCATCACAATAGACGGCAGCACCGCCACAATGGTCGTGATGATCTGCGGGAGGGCTGCCACCAGCGAGGTCAGGAGCTGAATGCCGCAGGCAATGATCTGCCCGGTCATTCCCACAAGGGTCTGAACAATGGAGCTTATGATCTGCGGCAGTACTGCGACGATCTGATAGATGATATCGGGCAGCGCCTGTACCAAAGCGACAAGCAACTGCACACCGCAATCCACGATCAGCGGCAGCATCGACAGGAGGCCGCCGACAATGCTGGAAATGATCTCCGGAAGTTTCGAGACTATGGACTGAATGATCTGCGGCATCCCTTTGACAAGGGACGTGAGCAGATTCACGCCACAGGTGACGATCTTCGGGGCCAGCGTTGTAATGCCGCTGACAACGGCATCGATCAGACCGGGCAGCGCCGACAGGAGGGCGTTGATAACCTGCGGGAGCGCCGCAACAAGCGCGTCAATGATCCCGGTAGCTGCCTCGATGAACGTGCCGGCAGTATCAGCTACGTTCCCGGCCAGCTCCGTAATGAGAGACAGGGCGGTTTCGATCAACTGCGGGGCTGCCTCGATCAATCCCTCCGCGAGAGCGCCGAGGACCTGAATACCGGACTGAACGACTTGCGGGAGGTATTCGACGATGGTGGAGGCGATTAGGGATAGTCCGCTCGTAACCGCTTCGCTGATCTGCCCGATGTTCTCAACAATGCCGTTGCATAGGGCGATAATCAGTTCACCGCCCAGCCGGATCAGATCGGCGCTTATGGTCAGGAGCCCGCTCAGAAGCGTTGTCCCGATATCTATTGCAACGGTGGCGAGCTGCGGGGCGGCATCTGCGATCCCGTTCACAAAGGAACTGACGAGATCGACAGCGGCTTTTGCCAGCTTCGGCGCATACTGCGCGACCATGTTGATCGCGCGGGAGAGCGCCTTGCCTACGGCCCCGGCCAGCCCGGAAAGGCCGCCTTCCTCAACCGCCTGATGAAGATCATCCATGATCCCCGTAGCTTCCTGAACGAAGCTGCGGAGGGGCTTTTGCATGTTCTCATAGATGGCAATGCCGAAGCCCTCTGTCGCGGATTTGAGGATGGTGATATCGCCCTGCAGGTTGTCCAGCTTTACGGCCGCCATTCTCTCGGCAGCCCCGGTGCAATCGATCAGGCTTGATTTCAGCGCTTCAAGCTCTTCCTGAGAGCTGCCCGCAATGGAGTTGAAAGCCTTTAAGCCGGCGCTGGTAAAGATCGATGCTGTATAGGCTGCCTGTTCTTCCTCGGTCATTCCGGAAAGGGCGGTCTGCAGATCACCGATAACATCGATCATGTCCCGCTGGCTGCCGCTGGAATCATAGGCAGAGACGCCGAGAGCATCAAGGGCCTTTTGCGCCTGTTCTGTCGGTGAATATAGGTCGGACATGGCGCGGCTGAGATAAGTACCGGCAGCAGACCCCTGATAGCCCTTTTCAGCGAGGGCCAGGAGCAGAGTGCCGGTCGTATCGATGCTCTGATTGAACGAGCCAGCCATAGAGGCCGCGCCTGTCATGGCGTCACCGAACTGCGCCGTGGAGGTATTCGCCAGTGTTGCGCCTTTTGCGTAAAGGTCAGCAAGGCGGGTCGTGTCTGCCATGCTGAGATTTGCTTCTCTGGCCGAACTGGAGAAAGCCTTGACCGTCGTGGTCAGGTATCCGGCAGCATCGGACATTTGCATCTCGCCAGCAGCAGCGAGGCCGAGGACGGAATCAATGCTCGCAAGCTGTTCCTCCATCGTCAAGCCGGACTGTGCGAGGATGTTGAAGCCCTCGGCGGCCTGCGTAGCAGAAAAGGCCGTGGTCGCGCCGAGTTCTTTTGCTTTTGCCGTGATATCCGCGATCTGATCCGTGGTCTTACCCATGGTGGCAGCGACGCCGGAAATGGCAGCCTCGAAGTCAGATCCTACGGAAATGGCGTATGTTCCAAGAGCCGCCAGCCCTGCCGCAGCAGCTTTCAATGAGCCGGTGGCGAGGCTGGACAGGTCTCTGATTACTCCTGTAGTATCAAGTTTGGTATCAAAAATTACTGATCCGTCAGCCATACAATCACTTCCTTTTTCGGAAAATGGTGATTGCACGGCTCATAGGCTCAATGTGCAAAAATCGCCCCGGCGCGAAGCTCAGGGCGATTTGGTCTTGTCCGGGAATACCTGTTTCCCGGCAACTATAATGAGTTCAAATTCTTTGCCACAGCCTCTTGTGCATTTGCAGTCCAGGCCTCTGCACTCGGCGTTTTCACCGTATAGGCCGGTGGCCTTGGAGCCGCAATACGGGCAGCGTACCCATTCGCGGCGGGTCATAGGTTGACTCATTTTCTAAAGCCTCCACTAAAGGCAGCGCCCGCCATAGCTACCTTTTCCTCAGTGGTAAGGTTCTGCGGGAGCGCATAGATGCTTTGCAACTTCTGAATGCGGGCGCGCTCCTTGTTGTCCTTGATTTGAGTTGTGTCCGTAGCACGATAGCCCATGATCTCGACGATCTTTTGAGTGGATGGGAGGCTTTTGAACAGTGCTTGAAATTTCCACCAATGAAGATACTCAATGTCTTGGAGATCGATCCCATACTGAGACAGGAAAGCGCCGTAGATATAGGGCGCGTCGAATTCGTAGTCATAGATCAGTTTTTCCTTGATGGCAACTTCGCCGTTCTTTTTCTTCTTTGCTTCGGACTTGCTCTTATCGGGCGGGTTTCCGCAGCTGTAGATGTAAAGGACGCCGTCAAAGGCGGCCTCCAGATCTGACGGGATCCCATCAGGATAGATGAGCAGCATAATACGCTCTATCCGTTCCCGTGCGCCCGCGCCCCCGTCAAGGATCAGCTTTTCCAGCTCGATCATCGTGCGGAAATCCGTTTCCGCGAAAAACTCCCTGCCCCGGATCGTGACCGACGTGGGCAGGGAGCCAGTCAGCAGATTGTACATAGTGCCTTATCGGCGGTTCTTCTTCTGCTGGTGAGGTTTCGGCGCGGGCGGGTTGATATGCTGGACGGTCTGAACGGGTGCGGGCCTCTTGGGCGACAGGTCACGCAGGGCGTTGCGGGTGTCCAGGATATTATCACGCTGCTTGGAAACGAAACGGAGGAAATCCATGTAGGCATTGTAACAGGTCGTGATGTTGTCCTTTTCTCCGCAGACCTTGACGCCAGCGCCAGCGCCGAGCACATCATCAAAAAAGGTTTTGAGGTACTTGCACTGTGCGCGGTAAATCACGGAAAGAGAGCCGTCCTTCGGGAGTGCCTTTTCGGTATCTCCCATTCTCTTGATCGCAGCCTCGTACCTTTCGGCTTCGTCTGCGTCCGCAATGTCATAGATGAAGCTATGACCGTTGTAGTTGAAAGTGATCAGTTCGTCGTGGCTCATTGGCTCATAGACTCCTTTCGATTATCAAGGCGTGTTACGCCGGGGTGAACTCGCCGGTGCTGATGTTGAAAGTGCCGTCGATGAAGTCGCCAGCGGCTTTCATGGAACCGGTGTAGACCAGTGCGTCGGTGCCGTCCGCTTTCTGGTTCGGGATGATGGCATAGGGGCGCTTCTTCGCCTCGCACGCAACGCCGGTAGGATCGCTCCACAGGTTGACGGAAACGATGTTGCGGCGGGCGGCGGTGCCGAGGATCTCGTTGTCGGTGATCTTGGCGATCTCCGCGACAACCTTGTCACCGTCGATGTAGTCCATCGTGTAGTCATACTGAGGGGCAAAACCGGTCAGGTCGGTGCGGGTGGTCTTATCACTGATGTACTTGCGGGAATACTCCTGCGGGTTTTTGGACTCCGCAAGCTGGGTGAAACCCTCGCCGATCAGGTTGTATTCCTCGGTCGTGGCGCCGCCAGTACCTTCGACAAGGCAGCCCATGTAGGACGCGAACTGATACCTCATAATGAGGGTATTGTCAGCCATAGATATTACCTCCTGTTGGAATATTTGTATTCAAGCTGATATACAGCCTGATAGTCCTCGACGCCGCCGTCAAACTGAGCAGCAAGGGCCGGGGTGGTGGACATTTCGATCTTCGTTGCCGTCCTCTGACGGTCGATGATCGGGAGATTGACAAAGGCTCCGCGGGTGTCCTTCACGCGGAACCAGTCAGCGAGCTCGTTCAAGGCAGCAGACGCGCTCAGTCTGGCAGCACTGTCCTCGGCATTGATCCGCATATACACGGCGAAGCTCCATTGTCCGATATACGATCCGTCAATGTATGGCCGGATGATCTCGGCGTGGGCCAGCTCCTGAAGCATAAGCGATGGCGGCTGCTGGGCGAAGTCGCCCAAAACGAGCGTCGCGGGCTTTTCATGCCAGTTGGCATTGATATGGTCGCGGATGACCTTTGCCAGCATAACGCCGTCGTTGCAATAAACCTTTCCCATTAGTTCGCATCGCCTCCGTGTAAGATCGCTTTGACGCCTTGCAGCCATTTCGGCTTGTTGGCAGCTTTCGCCGTCTCAAACCAAAAGGCGCAGGCTTGCGGGTGCTTATCTTTGCTGAATTTCATGTAGCTGCCATAGTAGACCTTGCGTGAATAGGGCGCGTTGTACTCAACCTCACCAGAGCCGAGCTTTGTGGCCGTGATCCCGGAACGAAACAGGTGCCCGTATCGGAACGGGACATAGGGGCCGCAATCTTTCAGCACTTCGTTGTCGAGCCATTTTTGCGCCCTTTCCTCGCGGGGGTTGAGCTTCTTGTTCTTGAACTCGGCGACGTTTATCTTGAAGCGATAATTCATGCCCCTTGTACCTCAAAATGCCACATGCGCGGTGTGCCGCCTGTAAGGTGGGCAGAGCCGATCACGGGCATCTTTCGGGGGTCAGGGAATTTCCCGGCCTTGACGAAGTAGTCGCGGGAAGGACCATCCCGGAGAGTCCAGTAACCGGCCTTGTCCTCCAAAGCGTCCCATTCCTCGGAGGGAATGTAGGTCAGCACCTTCCCGTCCTCGTCCGTCACCCTGCTATCTCTGTCAAAGATATAGAGCGTTGACCGATTGCTGGGCGCTGTACCGTTTCCCGTTGGAGTAGAGCCGTCATGTATCGGACAGTAGCACTTGCTGATGATCGCTTTTTGGTAGGTGGCCACATCGTCCACCTCTCCAATGTAGTTGAAAAGGTGGACGGTATCGGGCAACATTCTCGGTGAGGGCATGGCACTACCTCCAAGGATCAAAGAAGCCGGAATAAGCCCATCTGGACATGAGACCGAGCCGTTTCAGGATCTGCAAGGCCACGGGCGACACAGGAATGCCCCCGGAAAGCGTTGCAACGCCTTTCTGCGAGCTTCCAGCCGCGACGGAATAATCTCCGAGGCTCTCGCTCCCGCCCGAAGCAGCGGACACGGAGAGGCCCGTAATTGCGTCGATACCGCCCTGCTCATAAAGCAGCTCGGTTTCATAGCAGACGGCCTTTTTGAAATCCTCGTTGAGGATCATAGTCTCGTCGGGTTTCATACGGCAGACGGCATAGATGGCTTCGGACGCAGCTTCGGCCAGCCGGTCAAAATCAGAGGCGGGAATCTCCCGCCCCTTGAAAGTCTCAGTATAGAATTCGCTGTCGATGTAGACCATGCGCTCACCTCACGATCATTCCGTGGGAGGCTCGTTCTCCTTGCCGGAGTCCTTGTCGCCCTCCGGGGCAGCAGCTTCCAGCTCGGCAATCCGTGCGGCCAGCTTCGCGTTTTCCTCGGTGAGCGCCTGCTCCACGGCTTTAAGTCTGATGATCTCCGTCCGGGCCTGATCGAGCGTGACGATATCGCCTTTAACAAGGACATTACCGTCCGCATCGATCACGGAATAGCCCTGCGCCAGGTAGCGAGGAACGATCTCGTCCTCTACCTGCAGGACCCTCCCGCCCTGTTTTACTGTCTTCATGTCGGTGACCTCCTATCAGGGCTCAACGACGAAGCCAAGGCCGGGATCCTTGTTCGGAAGAATGAAGACGTCCTCCTCGGACTCTTCAAAGTACACATAGTGACCGTCAGAGCCAGCAGAGGGAGGATCGAGCTGGGCGAACTCGTAGTTGACAGGGGTGATGACCGCAGAGGGATGCACAAGGAACATCTGAATCTGCTTCGCGCCGGTGCCTACGACCGCGCCAGTGGTGAAGTCATACACGGTCTTCATGTGATCGGAGGGAACAACCTCAAAGGACACATGATCGATGTAGGACAGGGCGCGCTGAATGCCTGCCGGGGCCTTGGACACGTCGATGCTGCGGTAGATGGACTGTGCGTTCTTCAGCAGAGTGTCCACAGCGGGCGTGATGTAGTTGATACGGCCATCCATGGGGACGTTGGCCTCGGTCATTTCCTCCATCAGTTCGTCGAAAATGGTCAGGACGTTGGCAGTGGTCAGCTGCACGGACTTGGCGGTGTGGGACTTGGCAAGCCAGTCGGCGTACAGGGTGCAGATCAGGTACTTGTCCATCTCCGGGAACTTCTGCTCCTGATTGTACACACGGGTGATGTTCTGAATGGACAGAACCTCGTTGGTCTCGTCGATGTCGCGGGGGTGAATCAGATCGTCCCACTTCCGGTTGTTGCGGAGGGTCAGAGGCGTCCACACGTTGGAGTGGCGGGTAGTCTTCTGACCGATGGTGCCACGGGTGGCGTCAACACGGCCGGTGACGGCGAGGGTGGGGACTTCGATGGTCTTGCTGTTGGCCCAGCGGTAGTCACCCTCCTGATTTCGGGCGAACAGAGCGCCGAAGTGCAGCACGTTGGGGTAGGCCTGAGACAGAGCCTGCGCGTACTGAGTTGCATAGTTGATAGGCATTTTCTATTCCTCCTTGAATTATTTGGTGTTGTTATTCCCGGTGGAACGCACGGCGTTGAATCCGAAAGAGAACGGATTCGCGGGGGCGCCTGCGCCTGCCGGGGCGGGGTTGGGGTTGGTAAACTGGGGCTTGGGTTTCCCGGCGTTGGGATCGGAGCCAGCGTCTTCCTTGACAAAAGCGCCGGGGTCGCTCTCCTTGTAGGTCTTCACGAAATCGTCAAGGCCCAAAAGTTTCCCGTCCTGAAGCTGGAGCTTCTTGGCCTTGAGATCGGCCATGAAGGACTTCTTCGCGCCCTCGCTGGTGAATTTGAGACCAGAGACAGCACGTTCCACACCAAAGCCGTAGTTCGCTGCGTCCAGCTGATCTTTCAGGTCCTTGGTGTCCTTGTTGTACTTGGTCTCCCAGTCGGCCGCAGACTGCTTGATGCCGTCAATGTCCATGTCGGTATAAGACTTGATCGTCTTATTGGCTTCATCGAGCTGCGTCTTCAAGCCGTCCCGCTCCGTGGTGAGGGTCTGAATGGTGTTCTGATTGGCGGTGATGTCTCTGCCGTGCTCTGCCATGATCGCATCGATGGCGGCGTCGGACAGGTGGGCACCTTCGCCGAGGTCGAGATTTGCCAGGAATTCGCGTTTCATATTGACTCCTTTCTACCGCTACGCTTGTTGTCGGGGTCGCGGCCCCGTGCGGCGCACCTGATTTCGCCCGGTGCTCGGCGAAAATGGGTATGAAAAAAGCAGCCTGCATTTCTGCAAACTGCTTTGATCAACGATTGGTTTACGATGGATCATTCATCGTCTGTTCCGCTGCGGGAAGAAGCTACCATAAGGGCAGCGATCATCAGGCCGAGGAAAGTGCCGAGGAATACGCCGCCGATAAATGCCCAAAACATGTCAGACCTCCAAATCACTTGTCTTTCGGGTTTGAGCGATACAGATCATCATAGACTTTCTGGGCAGCACGACCATAGTCGTTGTACTCGTCGTAGTGTTCACCGCCGAAGCCTTTCTCGTCTATATCATCGTACAGGATTTCCAGAGCGTCGCCGATGGTATTTGCCTTTAAGACCGCAGGGCAATTCTTTTCCAAGAAAGCCCTTGATTCATCTGTCATTGTAAGCATATCTTCACCTACTTCGGATTTGTTTGGATCAGCCGCCTATCCCTTGTGCTGATCGTGACGGCCGCATTTGCTCCATAGTACACCTGCCGAGTGTCACCGTCAGCACGGGGTTTTTCAACTTTGATCCTGCCCGGATGGAGCAGGGCGTCAAGAGCGTCTTGCACAGCCACTCCCTGCCTCATTCCTTCGTGCGGATCGCTCGTCTGACCGATGATGCGGTCAATAAAGTGAGTAGCAAAGCTCTCAATCTTTATCCCGTCAGAAGTGGTCTGCCCGACGATGGCCCGGGTGATCTCCGCACTGGTCTGCTTATAAAGGCCAAAGCCAACGAGAGAGGAAATATCACCTTTATCCACCGCCCGACTATAACCGGTCAACAGCTGATATTCAGGAGAGTTATTATACTTGCCCTCATAGTATTTTGCAACAGTATTCTGGCTTGTATCCGTGGCATTTATGGATTTCAGCCATTGTGTATGTGCGGACTGCGCTGCGCCTCTGGCCTTGTTGGCCTCTTGGACGCTCCAAATGCCGGTGCTCTCCCTGTCGGGCTGCCGTGTGCGCCCTGTCTCGCGGATGAACTGTGTCAACCGGGCCTCTCTGCGTTTCAGCTTTGTGGCCGCTGCTGCGTAGTCCTCTTTGAGAGCTTCAGCGGTGGCACTATCAGAGGCACCGTCAATGGCAGACTGATAGGTGATCAGTTCTCTTTTCGATGCTCTGATCTGCCTTTCAAGATACCTCTGCTTTTGGGAAAGCTCATAATCTTCGCCGTTGTCCCGGCCGGCGTCGGCAGAAGGATCACGGGAGAACGATTGCTCGGAAAGACCTTCAAAGTACGGGAAAAAGCTGTGGTAGCAGTTCCAGCCACAAAGGCCGTCACCGTCGCCATAGCCCGTTTCAGCGTAGAAGTCCTTGTACTTCGGATGATGGCCGGAGATGCAAAAGACCTGTCCCTGCCAGACGGCATGAGTAGGACGAGCGCCAGCATGGGAGGACGTTTCCACAAGATTGCAGCCCATGTCCTCAGCACGAGCAAGCTGCAGCTTCGCACAGGTCTGATTGACACCTGTACAGACGGCCCGCCTGACCGCGAAATCGGTGTTGTGATGCGCACCGGATGGATAGGCTGCCTCGGTCACGCCCTGCCTCGCCAGCTCCTGGACGGCTTTTCGGATGGCCGTGACGCCATCCATCGTGCCGGTGATCGTCCGCATATACGCTTTGTCTGACAGGTTGCGGAAAGCAAGCTCAGATTCCAGTGCGCGGGTCTGCGTCCAGTTGTTCAGCACTTTCTTTGTGCTGTCGTACCCCTGCTGGAGCAGAGCACGGAGCACGGGCGAATCTTCCAGTTTCCCGGGCGATAGTCCGGCCAGCCGGTAAATCCGGTCATCAAAGGCAAGGGCCTCTGTTGCGGACTCTCTCAGGAGGCGGGCAATCTCTTCGTCAGATTTGCCCGTGGCGCTGGCGAGGATCCTTTTCACGTCCCCTTGGAGATACCCGGCCTGTCGCGCCTTGTCGATCTGCCATGCGGCGGTGTCCGTGATCGTGCCCGTCTTGACGATGCGCCTTGCAATATCCGCTATGATATCATCCTCGACCTCGGCATATATGTCGATCATGCTGTCGGCAATACCGGCGATATATTCAGGCGTCAGCATACATACTCCTTACTTCGGCTCGTTCCCAAAAAGCAGCTCATCATCAGACGGAGGCTCATTCGCTGCGACAGCCGCCTTTGCCTGCTCTTCCGTCTCGCCGTACCACTTTTTGCGGTATTCCCACTTCGCCATGAGGCCGTGATCTACTTCGTCACGGTCCCGCTGGCGCTCCTTTTCGGCGTCAACAATGATGCTGTCATCCCACACATAGGAAACCTCAAACTTCCCATCCGGGGCCAGCTCATAAAGGGTGATCAGCTCGTCGATGGCCACAATCAGGCCGTCGAGGGCGTCTTCCAATGCGCCCTGAATTTGGGACACCGTAGCGTAGGACCGCTGCTTGGTCATTTTGATTTCCTCGGCGGTCCGGGCGTTTGTCTCGCCACGCTTGCAGAGGGTGCCGCGGGACAGATGTACCTTGTCCTCAATCTTGGTCAGGATTTCATCCAGACCGTTGATGTAGGAGGCGTCACGGAGGGTAGGCGCCCACGGCTTCATCAGATCGGCCCCGCTGTCAGCGTCAAGGTCATTCATGCGGTAGAGGCGTTCCCAATGCTCCGGGAGCTTCGGCATCTTCGTGTCCTTGTTGACGGCAAAGGCTTCCTCGCTGGCCTCAATGGCAAGCTCGCCGCCGTGGTATTCCCAATTCAGACGCTGATACTGTTCGTCGGCGTCTTGGATCAGGTCCACAACATCACCGTAGACGGACATGCCGAGGGGGCTGTCCGGGTCAACGGTATTGCCCAGCGGGATCTTGAAATATGAGAAAAGAGGATGGTCTATGTAGTCCAGAGGGATCATCGGCTCGATATCCCGCCATGCTGGGCACTCAGAAAGAGAACACTCAACGCCGATGTTGTTCTTATCGTAGGATCGGAACGCCTTGTTGACGATCATGTACTTTCCATCCTCGCCGTAGAAGTGACGCTCGACGCGGGTGTAATACTTCTTCCCGACTACCTGTGTTTCGATGAAGTCAGCTCCCCGGATATTATCGTCGCTGTCAAAGGACGTAGGGAGGAAAGCGTTTGCCTTGCTGAAGTTCACGACGATCTTGCCGTTGGACACGGAGGGCCGGAACATCAGGCCACCGCCAGCACAGCCGTACTCGACTTGTGTTTTCAGCTTTTTGCGCACCTGATCCATGACCTTCTTGATCATCTTGCCCCGGTCGTTGTCTTCCGTCACCTTGATTTCGGCTTCAAGCGTAACCAGCATGGCGATCTCTCCCGCAATCTGCGAGGCGAGGCCCAGCTTGTGGCGGTCATGCGAGACCCACGGGGCGCGGCCCTGATACATCTCCATCCACTTGTCGATGTTGGACTCCATCACGGATGAAACCGCGCTATCGTCGCATACCTCTCTGATGTTCGAATATCCCGTCATTTTATTGACCACCGTCCTTATCCATGAAAGAAGTCTTTTGAACATATCCACGCCTCCGTACCTTATGCGGCGTTCTTTCGCCAGAGTTTCCGAACGATGCTGGCGGCGCTGTCGGGCGCGTCATCATGCTCGGCGTCTTCGTTGTAGTCGCAAATCTGATTGATGTATTCCTCGTCCGTCCCCTCCACAAAGTAGACGTTCTTCCAGACGGCTTTGAGGTAGGTGGAAATCTTCACGAATTTGTTCATGTCCTCCTGATAGGTCTCTGCTCTCATGCCGCGCTCTTTGAGGGCTTTTTTCAAATAGCCCTTATCAGCGTTCTTTTCGCAGTAGAGCTTCCCGGCCATGAATTCATCATGAATCTGCTGGATCATATCCAAGCAGTCATCCACATGCTTCTGCCACAGACGGCCATAGATGTAATACCTGGTCTCCGTCCATGCCGGCTTGTCCTCCGTCGCCTCATGGTCAATAGACACCTTGCGGCAGATCGTAAAGGCCGTGCCGTCTTCGCCGCCATAGGCAGCGTCAACATGGGAAATGCCCTGCTGGACCATAGCGGGATCAGCGCCGATGTTCGGCGAAACGAATATCACATCATCCGAGGCAATATGCCGCAGCTCATAGTTGGCAGCGAACAGGGAGGCGGTCATGCTCTCCCGGATCTGCTTCAATTCATCGGGATCGATCAAGCCGGTATGGTAGCAGTCATAGCGTACCGGGGAGGGCATGATCGAGAAAGCGTCCTCCTTGTGCCACGGCGTGCCGGTGTTGTAGATGCGGCCGCCACGGTTGCGAATATTCTGAAGCTCTTGGTATATGTCCTTGGTGTGCTCTCGCTCGGCGCGGCTCTTCCGGTCTTCAAGGTTGACAATATCATCGGTGAAGATGCGGTCGAAATGCTTACCTGTCAGGGATCCTTTGATACCACGGGAGCTTAACTGTGCAGTGCCTTTTACGTCCCGGCAGAGGTTTGTCGTGATCTCGCTGGCCGTGGATTTGATCAGCACCAAATCACCGCCGTAGATCACGCGGACGAAATACCTCGTCTTCGGGTGTTCAAGGATGTTCTTTACCTGAGCGATAACCTCTTTTGTGTCGGTATCCGTCTTCCGCATGAACAAGGTGCGGTCTTTCGGGTACAGAATACAAATCAGGGCAAGGGCAACAGCGACGCACGTCGTTTTGTATGAGCCGCGGTGTGATTGCAGAGTTTTGTCGCCGGTGCCGAAAACCATGTCCTTGATCCACTCATTATGCAGATCGGTCAGTTTGGTAAAGCCGAGGCCTCGGGCGAACTTTGCCGGGTTGTTTTTCAGGAAATCAAGGGCTTCTTCACGGGTCATCGCCTCTCACCATCTTTTCAACTTCATCAATGGTGTCCTGACTGATCTCTTCGAGGGAGAAGCGTTCAACCGGCTTTTCGCCTATGGTGTCTCGGATTATTTCATAGGCCTTCGTGTTTCCTTTGAGGGCCTTTTGAACAAGTGCAGCGGTGATTGCCTCCTGTACGGTGCTGTCAGTAGGCTTTCCCGTTTTCTTATCAATAGTGTTCTGAGAGAGCAGGGCTTCCAGCTCGGCGCGGAGGGATTTTCGGGCGCGTCTGGCCTCCCCGGAGGCGATACCGCCCTTTTGACCGTTCTTCGCGGCTTCCTCTCGGCTTTGATCCGAGGTAAACGGTATAAGATTTTGCTCATTCGCCACGCTCTCACCTCCCGTAACGATCTCTCTTCATGGTTCCTTTCCATCCGGCGAACTTATCGCGGGACACAATATCCCGCGTACAGTTGCCTTTGCATTTCTTGGCAGCGGCATGGCAGACGCAGACAGTTTTCCCCTTGATGATCTTCACATAGACCGGGATCTTCTCTGTACTTTCCATGCCGCCGCCTCCAACAAAAAAGGTTTTACTGTGTTGCTCGCTGCCCTCTGGTGAAGAAATAGAAGAAAGGCGTATCCAGCAGGGCCAGACACGCTTTGAGGGCATATTGACCGATGATCAGGCCGAGCAGGGTTTTTCTGCCCTCCGGGGAGAACAGCATCCCGGAGCCGAAACCGAAGCTGATTACCGCATAGATAACGGTGTCCCATATCTGGCTTGTGATCGTGGAGCCGTTATTCCAGAGCCAGCGGCCCCGCCCGGTGTATTCTCCATGTCGGGCGATATATTTGGCCTTGATCTTATGGAAAAGAAATACGTCCCATGTCTGGCTGACGTAATAGCCGGACAGGGAACCGAGGACGAATACCCAATTCTGCCCAAGGAGGGTGAAATAGGCTTTATTCATATCGGGATCTACCGCAGGGCAGAGGCCGGTCAGGAAGATGCAGACGGTGGCGAAGATCTGTCCGAAGAACCCGTACTTCACACAGCGTTTTGCTTCTTCCTTGCCCCAAATCTCGCTGACGATATCGGTGCAAAGGAATGTGGCCGCATAGGTGATGGCGCCGCCGCTCATGGCGAGGGTGATGCCGCCGATGGTGATCCCGGTCGTGATGACGCGAGCGCCCACGACGTTGGCAATGACGATGGATATAACGAAAATGCTGACAAGCATTTTAAGGTTGGTATCTGTTTTTTTCATTTTTCACTCCTGATTTCCGCAGTATACTTCGTATTTCCGCTTGTGAACCTGTGCGGACACGAAATAGTTGGCGTGATACTCCAGCCGCTTTTGTGTCTGCTCAATATCGCAGGCGGCGAGTACACGTTTTACTGCCGGCATAGCCTTTTCAATCAGTTCCGGCTTTATCTGTGAGGGATGGTAGCCGTCTATATTGCCGTAGCGATTTGCCGCCAGCCAGCTCGTACTATCAGCTGACGTACAGAAATTGCAGCGGTGAAGCATCGGCCCCTCTGTGCAGCCGAGAAGATGAATGTCTATCTCCGGCTTTCTTGTTTTGACAAAAGAGGCAAGCGCGTAAACGTCCTCTTTATAGGTCTTTGGATGAACGATCCTGATCTCCGGGACGGAGATCGCAATGTACTCCGAAAACTCTATGAGGCGTTCCAGACCTTTTCTGCCGTCTTCATAGTGAAATACATTGATGATCCTGTTGTGGGGGAGATCGTCTTTCAGCTCGCGCCGAAACGTCCATGCGGCTTCAACGCCGAGGACTTTTTGACAGTCGATCTCAACACACGTCGCCCGGATATTATTCTCTTTCACGAAACCGACAAGGTTTTCTTTCCATTGCCGGATAAAGGCTTCGTCGCGCTTTCCCTTGTGCGCTCCAAACATCAGGGAGAAAAGCCCTGAATCCATGATCGCGTGTTTGGAGATTTGGTCCAGCTTTCGGGGCGGGAAGATATTCTTCACCGTCACTGGATAGCCCTTGATCCCCACCTTTTGAGAGATAAACGGGAATACGGTGTAGAGGAAATAATTCACTCCGGCCTCATGGGCTACCATGGAAAAATTGATCTGTTCAGCCCCTGCAAAGTGGACTTTTACGTTCTCACCCAATCTGGTCATACTCGTGCAGCCGTGTAGCCCATCTCCAAAAGGACCGTCATGGCCTCCTGGACTTCTTCCTCACTCTTGAAAGAAAGCCGGATGGCGTACACAGTCGGCTTCTCGCGCTTGTCATTCCCGCGCTCAAAGAAATCGTCTATGTATTCCTCATCCGGATCGGCAACGGGCAGGGCAACATCGTCCAAGTCAAACTGAAAGTCGAAAAGACTCAGGTCGATGCCGGGCAGCTCCACCGCCAGCATCTCATTGTCCCACGGGCTTTCGTTGCTCTTGTTGTCGATGATCCGCAGCTCGGCGGCCTGCTCCTTGGTAAGATCGCGGGCCACGACCACGGGGACGTGCTGCAGCTCCAAATACTTCGCGGCCAGATACCGGCAATGTCCAATGACAATGACGAAATCCGCGTCCACGACGATGGGCTGTTTCCACCCGTATTTGTCGATGCTCTTGGCGACGTTGATGATCTGCTCGTCGCTGTGGGTTTTCGCGTTGCGCTCATAAGGCACCAGCTTTTCGATCTCCATCCATTCGACGGAAAAGACCTGCTGGCCGGTGTCGATGGCCGCGGGGGCGTTCTGATCTGTGTTGCTCATAAAGCACTCCTTCTTTCTTCCGCATAGCGGAGATTTTGAAGGAGCGCCAGAAAAAGAAGCACCGCTGCGGCGAACAGCGGTGCTTGATACGGATTTTGCGATTGTAACTATAACAGGCTTTAGGGGTGAAATCAAGCGTCACGGGGCGTCATGGCGCTGCATCTTTAATCTGACCTCTGACGGGCGTTGCAACGCTCAGGAGGCCCGTTCAGATTGAAGATAGCGGTAGCAGACGGACTTGACCGCGTCCTCGGTATTGCGCCCGCCTATGACTTCTGCGACGGCCTGCCATTCATACCCGCAAATGAATCGTAAATAAAAGATCAGGTTCGTGCGGTTGTCCGTGATCGTGTCTATGTAGGCTTTGACCTCGGCCTCGGACTTTTTGACGATCCTTTCATACCGGGCAACAACTTCCTCTTGCTCGGCCAGTTTGATCGCCAGCGGGCCAACTTTGTCGTGTGCGCCGGGGGCGTGGGGCATTCCGTCATAGGTTGATGCCCGGAGAACAGAGTCTCGCATGGATTGAAGCATCTCTCTGGCCGTATTCAGTTGTGTAACGAGATCCAGATGCGCGTTCAACACATCGAGCGTCATAGTTTTTACCTCTTTGCTGTGTCCAGATATTTCCCACAGATGGGGCAATACTTTATTCCGAAATAATCCTCTCCGTCCTCTGTCTCGATTGCCAGCGCCATGAACGGTTCATCAGCAGACTGATACTTGATTCCGCTGGTCAGATTCACGGCCGGCAGCGGTTCCATCTTCTGAAGCTCAACCGGGGATCCACGCCATGTGACCATTGCTCTGGCTTTGTCACCGCAGAGGGGGCATTCGTTTTGCGGGTGCTCCACTCTGTACTTGACTTCTTCAAGGAGGCGCTGGATCGCGGCGTCTTCGTTTTCCCGAAAGGCTTTTTCAAACCATGTCGGCGGCTTCTTTGGGCGGCTCTCAACGGCGTAGTCCTCCGGGAGAACAGCCCCGGCCTCTACCCATGTATTATAAATCTTCGGGCCGATCCGCGCAATCCAGTCTATCATTTCCTCGTTTTCGGCCCAAGACGCGACAGGGGCGCAGCACTCAGCAAGGCCGCACTCAAAGGCGTAGGCGTGGACAATTTCGTGCCTCTTGACCTTTCGGATATAGGCCTCCATGTCACCGAGATTACCCTCTATTTCTCGCTCGATGACGATTTGGTGCTTTGTCCAGTCTGTGTATCCGTCACAGTCCTCCAAGCGGGGATCGTCTTTCTCAGACCGTTCCTCAATGGTCCACGGGGAGCCGAGTATGTTGATCTTTGTCATATTCCGTTCCTCCTTATTCCTTGAATGGAATTCCAGTTATCAGCCAACCGCTTGATCAGCTCGCTCGGCTGCATATAGCCCACATTGGTCAGCAGTTCTTCGTGTGGCCTGAACAGCGTCCCCTTGCAGTAGGCCCATCCCATGTTCGGCGCGTAGATCGTAAGGTGCGGAGGTCTGCCGCACAGCGGGCAGGGGGCAAATGCCTTGTCCTTTGTTCTACTCATCGTCCTTTCCTCCATATCGCATATCGACGAAACGATCCTTTTCGTCGATATAGAATTGATCCGCGTCCCATGCTGCAGAGCACTTGTCAGGAGCGTTTTCGCAAGCCGCGATACTGACCTCCATTGAGCCGGGAGAAGAAACAGAGTACTTTTTGCTAAGTTTGCCGGATTTCGTCACAGTATAGTTGTATGAAATCTGATATAGCGCAGAAACGACGATCTTGCCGCCACACAGGGGGCAGGCTTTTCGGATGGTCTGAATCTTCCCGAAGCTCATAACCGCGCTCCTTTCGGCAACTGCCTGACCTCGAAGCGGTACTTCCGGGCATCATCGCCGATCTTCTGGAAAAGACGGGCCTCGGCCAGCATCGGCGTGTCCTCACAGATCCCGAACTGAAACTCGCGCTTTACCTGATTCCAGATACCCCATTTCTTCCCGGGAACGCCACGGTAATAGGTTTCTCTTTTCATGTCTGATCCTCCGCGTAGCACCAGCTTTGAGGCGGCTTGCTGATCTGTAGGGCAGAGTTGCCGCAGGCGTGCGCACGTTGCATATACATACCGCAGCTTTCGCAGTACAGCCCATTCGGGCAGGGACGGTGAAAATTCGCCAGCGGCTTCGGCTCGTTGTAAATCTTCAGATCAGAAATGTGCCAGAAGAAAGCCTTGTAGTCCTCATCTCCGAAGTATGCCGTTATATCATCGTAGGTGAGGCAGCCTTTTTCCGTCATTATGCGAAGCGCTGTTTCCTCATGCATCGGCATAACGCTACCAGGCGGTGCTACTGCATAAGCGTATTCACTCCAAGCAAAGTCGAATTTCTCCATTTCGCGGCACATGAACTCTGCAATCACGGTCCCACCCATGAAATCACGCGGCCTGTCTGCTGCTTGGTAAAAATGGCGGTATGAGCCATTGATGCCCGGCTTTCCTTTTGAGCAGTATATGTAGCACTTGAACGGGGTGACCGATTCCCATTCTTCGCCTACATTTTCCATCGGGAAAGACTTGCGAACTTCCACGGTCTTCTTCCCTGATAGGATCAACTCACACCATTTAGGTTGAATGCTGATAAGTACATCACTCATTGCCAGTCCTCCGGGTGATTGAGAATCGAAAAATCCCCATCCATAGGCCGCCACAGGTGCAGCACATTTTCCAGACCGTTCACGCCGTGAATGTAGTTTTCTTCTGCCGGATGGATCTGAACGACCATTTCTCCGGGGTGGAAAAACATATCTTTCAGCTTGCACATATCGTCCCATGACGGGAGCTTGTGCCGGTTGTAGCTGGACACGCTGACGTGTTCCATCAATCCGGCCTCATTGAAACCGAAGACCACGGTCCCGCGAAAGCCAGTCCATTGCACCCAGCCGCGGTAAATATCCCATCGGCTGGCGCGAGGGTCAACATCAGACAGTTTCCCGGTGATGCACAGGCCGGGGGTTTGCTTCAATTCTTCAAGCGTCTTCATTTGCCCTCCATGAGCCGGATCCTTTTCAGCTCGTCCATGTAGGCCTGACCGTAGACCAGATCAAAGGGGACAAAGTTTTCGTCCCCGACGATACTGCGGATCAGCTCGTCCCGCTTGCCCTTTGCATAGGCCAGTTGCTTATCATGGTTTTCGTCACAGTCGGATATGTAAAGCTCGGCAAGCCACTCCATGGCCTCGTTATAGGCCGTTGCAAAAGCCGAGGAACGTCCCGGCCCCATCTTGAATACTTCGTGAGCCGCAATGATTGCCGCATCGAAGCCGAGCGCCACACGCGCCCTCGTTTGATCTGCGATAATGTGCTGGGCCATGCGGTTTGCGACCATCATCATGCTGCTTTGCTTACCCATTCTTGCCCCTCCTTTCATCTTTGGCGAAGTCGCAGAACATCAAGCTCGGCTGAATACCGGTGTTGCCCTGATACTTGCCGCTGTCGTATTTGTCATAGTCCCCGTCGATGGTGTGATAATAGATTTGGCATATCTCGACGCCCGGATAAATAATCACGGGCTGGACACAGGAGATTTCCAGAGTCCAAAAGCCGTCAAAACCAACATCACCGAAGCCTGCTGTCACATGGATATAGACGCCGAGGCGTCCGACAGAAGACCGCCCCTCCAGCATAGGGACATAGCAATCAGTCCGCGTCCGCTCCATCGTCCGGCCAAGGTACAGGCAGCCAGGAATGAGTTTGAAGCCTTTCTCCGGGATCTCCAACTCCGTATACCTGTTTGGCCTTTTCATATCCAGCGGGTCATCCGTATAGACCAAAAGCTGATTATGCAGCCGGAGGTTGTAGCTGTTCGGATTGAGGCGTTTCGGGTCAAAGTCGCTGATTGCGATATTCCCAGCCTCGACCTCATCCAGTATCTTTTTCCCCGAAAGAATCATTCGGCTGCCCTCGCAATCTTTACAGGCGGCTGTTCCGAGACGTGCAGGGGCGGGTATGAATCCGTTGTATCATGGGACTTCGGCTCCGGTCTCTCTTTCCAGAAGAAATGACGGATCACGGCCCACATATCCTCTGCGATCAGCATGTCATTGGTCTTATAGCAGAGCTTCGGTTGCGCCACACGGAAAGCTCTTTCGAACATTTCCTGAGAAGTGTTCCGGCGATCAATGTACTCATAGAAAAGCCGGTCATTGTCAGGATTGCTCTTGTCGTACTTATACCCGTCATGGGCGATCTCAGTGGCGTAATCGAAGAACTGTCCCATCTGCAGCCGGAAGAACCATTCCAGCGCGGTATTCATAACCGTGAGCTGTTCGCCGGTCAGAGTCAGAGTGTAGTTACTCATTGGATGTTTCCTCCTGTTCATCTTCCGGGCGATCCTTGCGGGGGATGATTTTCCTGCGCAGACCATCAGACCCTAAAACAAGCGGCAGTTTCTTGCGTCGCTCATCCTCCGCTTTATTGAAGCCGCAGCGAGAGCAGTTTGACGGCCAGTAGCAGCCATTCTTTAGGCAGTTCTCAGGCGGTTTCGGTTTCTCGTTCATCGTGTTCCTCCTATAAGTGGTTTTTTCCAAATTCGCGGATGAAATCTTCTGTGCTCCATCCGTAGGCATTCATGGCGGCGCGCTGGGCCTCTTGCCGGTATTGCTCGTTCACGGCCGGATCACCGTGCGCGCCGTTTCTTCCCTCATGGCAATCGTCATGGCAGAGGACAATCCACATTCCGAGAGCCTTGCTTTTGTCCCGGAAAGCCCCGCCGAAAGGCTCGTGCCTGTCCAGTTTGCGATCTCTCCGGCCGCAGCAGTAGCAGAAAGATATATCGTCCTGCATGATCGACGGGGCGTAACCGTTTCTGACCCTCTTCATTCCTTGTGCCACCGTACTTTCGGCTCATCCAGCACGATTTCCATTTGCTCATATCGCTGGCCTGTCCAATGCGTTCCGCCTGCTGGACCGTCGCAAATCCAGTTTGCCGCCCGTAATGATGCTCCGTTCTCTGACTGTCGCGTGTAAGTGTATAGGCGTTTATATCCGAGCGCTTTTGCCGCTCGCCACGCAGCCCCATACAGCATTGAACAAGCGTTTTTCGTTCCGTCAGTACAGCAGCGGTTGACCTCAAGAGAAAGTCCATCATCAAGATACCTGCCTATGGGTCTGCCTACCATAGCAACGCCGCAAAGTCGGTCTCCGTCATAGCAGCCTATTGAGAATTTGTGACCAACAGGCGGCTTATTGTGTCGATGATGTTCTTTCACAAAGGTTTGCGCCGTCTTGAAATCACAAGGGCGCAATTCAAGTTTACTCACCATTGGCCTCCTTGATCGATTCCACCTTTGCAGCAGGGGCATAGACGAGGCAGTTGTTGTTGAAGTCCAGAAGTTCCGCTGAAATGCAGAGCTTGCCGGACACAACGCGGTATAGAATGCCGTGGACTTTTTGATATTTGATGCCGTTGTACAGAACAGGGCCAGCATCAAAAAGGGCCTGTTTCAATTCTTTGTTATCCATGACCCTTGTTCATTTCGGCCCTCAGACTGTCCTTGATGTAGTAATCAAGGCGGTATCTTCGGCAGACGCGCTCGGCCTCATATCCGAAGTTTCGCCAGTCTATGTCTGACGGATGGTAGTTGAGTTTCCCGATCTTCACCCGATCAAATGCCTGGTGATACTGCCCGATCACAGCGAGAACGCTGTCTGTATCAATGACCGGCTCGAATGAGACCCATGTTTTGATACCTGTCTTTTTTGCAAGGAGCAGCCCCATCAGACGGGCCGCGGGATCGATCGCGCCCGGCTCGGCAACTCCGGCAAGGTTGTTGTCCGCCGTGGAGATCGTAATGCCGTACCAGTCGTTTTCGTCCAGCAAATCAAAGTCTCGGCTGCCGTCGCCTTTGGTCAGGATCTGAACATGATTGCCGTACTCCTTCAAAAGCTGGATGATCTCGCGCGTGACGGTGCTGTCGATCCCGGTGGGATATGGGTCACAGGTGAAGCATAGGTGAATGAGCTTACCGGTGATCTGTTCCTTTTCAAGCTGCTTTCTGACTTCCTCCACGATGCCGGGTCGAGGCTCCACGTTCTGATGAAACAGCGCCTTTTCCTTGTGCAGCACATTCGGAGCGAAGCAGTAATAACAGGAATGCGGGCAGCCCGTATAGATGTTCAGGGCCAGATCGCCGTATTCCTTGGCTGCGCCTTTTGGCTCATATATCGGTGGTCGCATCTTTGATCCTTCCTTTCGCAATATCGACATAGGCGGGATTGAGTTCTATGCCGATGAATTTTCTTCCATGGCGTGTGGCCACAACGCCGGTTGTTCCACTCCCGCAAAACGGATCGAGGACTATCCCTCCGGACCTACTCCCTGCGAGGACGCAAGTTTCAGCCAGCGTTTCCGGGAACACGGCAAAGTGGGCGCCCTTATAGTGGGCCGTCCCGAAAGACCATACATCGCGCTTATTTCGGCGAGGCGTCGGAGTGTAGGTCTTTCCGCTTTTCGTGCGGGACTGTTCGCCCTGATCGTCACCGTACTTTTCGCCGCCCCATTTCGGGAGGGCTGCTTTCATTGGGCGGCCCCTCCTGTCTGGCTGCCTATCCGAACCGCGCTGCTTTTCTATTGCCTGCAGATACCGCCTGGTACTGCTTCCGGCAATCGGCTCACTTATAGCCTCGGCGTCAAAGTAATACTGACGAGACTTGGAAAGCAGAAAGATATATTCATGGCTTCGGGTGCAACGATCTCTCACGCTCTCCGGCATACCGTTTGTTTTGTTCCAGATGATGTCTTGACGGAGATACCAGCCATCGGCTCGGAGGGCAAAAGCAAGCATCCACGGGATCCCGATTAAGTCTTTGTACTTATACCCGGACGGGACGGTTTTTGCGGTATGGCCCTGACTGTTCCGAGTATTGGTCGGAGCCTGATTCCCGCTGCTGGTGGCGTAGCTGTCACCGATGTTCACCCACAGCGTTCCATCGTCCCGGAGGACCCGGCGAACTTCCCGGAACACGGTCACAAGGTTTTCTATGTATTCCTCCGGTGTGGATTCCCGGCCGAGCTGCCCGTCTATGCCGTAGTCACGGAGATTGTAATATGGCGGGGAAGTAACACAGGAATCCACATACCCATCCGGCAAATGCTGCAGTATTTTTAAGGCATCGCCCGTTGCAACGCTATATACACTCACTGCACGTCCTCCAAGAAGTGTTCCCATGTTCTGCGCATGGGCGGGTCATTACTGATCCCTGACCAAGTTCTTTCGTATTTATCGGTGAGGTCTTTGGCGTAGTTGGCGGCTTCTCTGGCTGTATAAAAGACCGTCTTTCCGATCTCAGACAGTTTTCTTCTGCGAGGGATAATGCGGTCCGCTACTTTGCCGCAAAGACAAACCTCAACATAACCACCCTCAAAAAAGCCTGTTACTTCACCCGCTGCAACGACATACTCTTTAACCGGGCCAGCGTGATCGGGAATATAGTACAGATGCTCATGCACGTCATACAGGACACTTCCAACGGGCGGGCGATCCCTCTTACTCATACCGCATCTCCGTAAAAGGCGTCGATGTGCTTAATCTCGGCATCTGTCAAAGGCAGCTGCAAGATCGCTTCGTCCAGCTCTTCCCGGGTAAGCGGGAGCGGTGTTACCCGCTCGCCGCCTTTGTACAGGCCATACAGCCCGTCCGCTATTTTTCTGAAATCGAACATCTCAGCCCTCCGATCCGGCCATCAGGGCCGGGAGCTTTTGGGTAGGCTCGGCGAGGTAAAACGCTGCGTTGGTCATAACCTCCGTGTACGCTTTCTCGCCGGATCCAGTTGCCCCGTCCCCGTGGAAACTGTCTACAACGGCCTTTTCATCAGCCGCCATGTCCTTATACCGTGCTTTGCCATACCTGGGAGGCAGCCAGCCCTTTTTCTGCGAAGCGTAGATATTCAGGCGGTCAACCAGCGGCATGGCCTCCGGGTAAAACTTGATGTGCGTGGTGCCTTTTTTGAATATGTCGATTTTGAAGTACTTGCACTCGATGTTTCGGGTCTTTCCCTGCGCACTGGCACCCTCAAGCCTCGACAGGAGATTGATTTCGCCGGTCCGCCCGCCGTCCAAGTAGTCAAAGGCTTTCTCAATATCAGAAATGACCTTGTACGCCTCGGACACATAAAAGGTTTCGCGGCTGGATTTGTACCATGAGAACATCCCGTAGGTGGGGATGATGCACTTCTTGCCGATCTTCCACGCCTTGTTTGTTACCCATCCGTTGTAGTAGTGCTTATTGCTGCTGAAATCGGGATCATAAGCATGGGTGTAGGTCAGCTTCTCAAAGAGATCCATGATTGCCTTTTCGATGCCCTGCGTCATTTCGGACTGCATCTCAAGCGCAACCTGTTTGATGTTGAAAGCCGAGAACTCATAATCGGCCATCCGGTTTATCTGCTCATGGTATTTGTCCCGAAGCTCGCTGGTCAGACGGCCGATGAACTTTTCATTGGAGAAAAGCGCGCTCCAGTATTTCAGTCGGACCGTCCGCATGTATTTGTCGAGGTCAAACCCATGCAGGTAATTATCATCACCAACAACAAGGTTCAGGATCGGCATTTTATCGAAGCTCTCATTTCCTTTGAGGCTTCTCCCCATGTACGGAATGAGAGCCTTGTACTGTCTGACAAGCTCCATCGTGGCAGCGACTTCCGTTCTGTAGAGGGTGATGGCCTGTTCGATGTAATCCCCGGTGATCAGCGCGTGGAGTTCAGGATCAGGAATATCGTCTTCCTCCACGGCCTTTTTCATGCGCTTCCAGATATCGCTTTCATCCGGGGGCGGCTGCGGAATATGAACGCGGATGATCGCCACGTCCACATCGGCCTTTCGCTCTGCATCGGAAAAAGCGTTCTCGACGTACTCGATTTTGGCATCATACTCTTTGAGCTTTGCCGCGAGCTGAATGCGAATGCCGGTATATGGATTCCTGACCGTCTCCGCATTCAGCAGACAAATGACAGAGCCGCCCTGCCTCTCCTGCATTTTGATCGCTCGGAGAAGATGTTCGTCACCGTTGGCAAAGGGAGGATTCATAAGGATCAGGTCATAATGCTTGTACGTCCTGTAGGTGAGGAAATCGTCATGGACGCAGTAGACTTTCGTCTTGCGGAAAAGATCAAGCTCCCGGTCAAGACGCCTGTGCTCGCGTTTCTCCGACTCGGACAGCGCGGAAAAGGATCTTCTTTGCAACGGCTCATACTGCTCGTATATCTCATGTTTCTTTTCGTCAGAGAAGTTGTACTTGCAGATTTGCCGGAGATAGGGATCGATCTCACAGAAGTCAACCTCAATCGCCCTGTCGTACTGATACATGGCAAGGTTTTTCCGGCCGATGGCTTCGATCAGATCGCCCTTGCCGGCAGACGGCTCCAAGACGGAGCGGACATACATCATGTCCAGCCCAGCCAGCATCTTTTCCGCTATGGAGGGCGGGGTAGGGTAGAATTGATCCTTACCCCGCGTCGTAGTCATTTCAGTTGTTTTCATCGGCTACTCCTTCGTTGTCGCCCGGATCGAGCTTCTTGAC
>OCTW011604005.1_pt1 | contig 54790 bp, 49 predicted proteins | sample 1539671 | NCBI WGS metagenome assembly OCTW01 (sample SAMN02144230, study PRJEB22623) | gut metagenome | biome: sheep rumen | host: Ovis aries | place: New Zealand | reverse complement strand
GTATTGGTTTTCAACAAAATAAAAAAAATCGCACTCCGAAAAGTGCGATTTGTTCTTAAAACCGTGTCGTGAAACTATTACGGCACAAATTCAAACTCAATGCCTACGTTCCACGGCGATGGGTTGTTGGCCTTCGTACCGATTAAGACATCGTCCTTGGTGATGACGGGCGAGAGGCGGTAGCTACCGTAAATTCCGATGTTTAGCAAGTTGGCGATGCTGTAGCTGATGCGCGTGGTGGCACCGTATTCGAAGAGGTTCATGGCCTTAAAGCCGTTATACATGGTATATTTCGTGCGGCACGTTTCTGGTGGAAGCAGTTCCCCCATATCGTCGGTGACGTAAGTCTTGTCCACCACTTTCACGCGGCGCGTAGCGTTGATGCCACCATAAACTCCTAAATCCCAATTGATACCCCATAAACGAATAACGACTCTTTGCATCAATTCGCCGCGAATTTGCATGTTGCGCATGATGGTTTGGTCGTGGAAGGGATGGATGTCGCTGTCTTTGTCAAGATGGACGTAACGGTTCCAATCCAAGCCGAGACCCATACCTATTTTATATGTCTTGCCGTAGAACCAGCGGCGACCGAAAGCAAAGTGGCGATTGAAGCCGTTCCAAGTGGTGTTGCCAATGTTGTAGTCGTATTGGAAGAATGTCGATTTTTGCCAACCTTCTTCCTTGATTTTTGGGAAGGTGCCGTCTTGTCCTCCAATGCGGTGCGAGTTGGCATACACGGTGATGTCGCCGCCATGTCCAGAGATAGGGCAGGAGTCGTAGAAGCCGTTGTAGCTGACATTGAGCTTCTTGCCTTGACCAAAGTCCTTGTTGAGCAACTTAACACCTGTCGAGTCGGGTCGCGCCATATAATATCCCAAAAGCACGCCATCTTCACCTTCCACGTTGATGAAAACGTCTTGATTTTTGACGATTGTCGAAAACATGATTTTCACGCCGTCCTTTTCCTGAACGAGGTTGAAAGAACGCTCGGCAGGCTTCAGGTCACCAGTGAAGTAGGCGGCTTGCGGCACACCGTAGCCAAAGGCATAGTCAAAATAAGGGTAGAGGTCGGCGGATTTCTCGATTTCGGCCTTCATCTCAAGGGCGGTCTTGTCGCGCATGGTCTGCCAGGCGCAGGCACAGAAGCCAGCCGTCAGCGGGCTGGAGAACGAAGTACCGTAAGCATCGGTAAATCCTCCGCTTGGGTTGGCCACGGCTGCATGACCGAAGGCCACCACATTGGGCTTGCGACGTTTGTCGGCTGACGGGCCATAGGAGCTGAACGAGATGTGGCGATATTTTTCCAAATCGTCCTCGATGCCGCCCACACAGAGCACGTTCTCCGCATCGGCGGGCGTGATGATGGTCATCCATCGTTTGTCGTCGCCTTCGTTGCCGGCGGAATTGCAAATCAGGATGCCTTTTTCGACAGCCTTGTTGGCGGCTTTGGCGACGTAGGAAGTGCCGTCCATGTCCTTGGTCCAATGGCGGTCCTTGCCGTAGCCCAACGAGCTGTTGATGATATTGGCGCCGTTTTTGTCGGCCCATTCGGCGCCTTGTGCCCACCACACCTCTTCCTTAAAAGGCTCTGGCTCGATTTCCGTGCGAGCCAGCAGGAACTCGGCGCCTGTGGCCAGTCCCATCATCTGTCCGTCCTCGTTGATGCCAGCGATGCAGCTCAGCACCATGGTGCCGTGGGTGTTCCAGCCGTAGACGTTTTCCTCGCGGTTAGGGAAGTTGTAGGTCTTGATAATCTGGTGGTTGTCGCGCAAATGCTTGAAGGCGGGGTGGGTGTCCACTTTCGGGAAGCCGCCGTCCATCACGCAGATGCGCATCCCCTTGCCGTTGATGCCCTTGTCGACGAAATATTGTCCGCCGAAGCGTTTCAGCTGGTCGGTCAACACGTCTTTGTTTGTCGCGTCGTCGTCATTGCGAGCACAGCGAAGCAATTCAGAATCGTCAAGCGTGGATGACGCAAGCGTCGCATCGGAAACAATCTCTTGCACACGTTCCACGAAGGGCAGTTGGGCGATGCGGTTGGCGTTGTCGTCGGTGGCCATGACACCCACGGCATTGAGCCAGCGCGACTCGCCGAAAACCTCAGTGGAATAGCCGTTTACCGCATTCACATACGAGTCGTTCAGCGGAAAGTTGCTGATGTCGTAAAGGTCGGCACCGCATTGCCGGTAACGTTCGATGGCTTTCGCGTCGAAGTAGGAGTAAGGGTCGAATTGGGTGTCGTTTTTGTCGGTGAAGAACACCCAGAAACACTTTTCTTGGGCCATTGCCATGCCGCTTAGCAGGCAAAAAATGGCGATTAGGAAATTTTTTCTCATAAAAAATGAAATTTGCTGCAAAGGTAATGTTTTATTTTCTACTTTTGTCGCATAAATGGCATAAATCTGTACACTATGGAAAACTTGACCAAAGAAAAATTCGAAATCTTCATGATGCTTTGCGCTTCGGGCATCGACGGCAACATCTCAATGAACGAGCTTGAACGCATCTGCATGCAGTTCGACGAAAAGAGTTACCAAGAGGTTTTTGAGGCCTGGAAGGGGATGACCAGTCCCAACTGGCTCAGCGTCTTCAAGGAACACAAGGACGAATTCCTCAAGACCGAGGAAGACAAGGCCGCCTTTATGGCCGACATCAACGACATCATTTCGGCTGACGAAGGCGAGACCACCCTGAAAGAGAAGAACTACATGAAAGTCCTCGAAATGCTGATGAACGACGAGCTTTGATTCTGTAGAGCTTCGCGAAAACCTTAACCCCGATTTTGGCAAAAATCGGGGTTTTCTAAATTAGAATCGTTCTAATTTATGATTTGATCCAAAAAAGCAATATCTAATATTTTGCTTTTCAACAAACTAACTGCATTTTGAAACCTATCAAAAAGTTGCCTCTTTATTTGGAATGAAAGCATTTTTTTCCCTAAATTTGCAGCGAATTTTGAAAAACCCCTGAAAAGGACAACGAAACTCAATAAATAACCTTAAAAACAAGGAAAATATGGCAAAAGTTAAGTCTTTAGCAGAACTGAAAGCTATGAGAGAAAAGCTTCAGTCGAACATTGACCTTCGCGAAAAGAGCAACGACCCTGACTCTTTGGTGCAAATCAAGGTCGCAATGGCCACTTGCGGTATCGCCGCTGGTGCAAAACAAGTTATGGAACACATGATGGAGAAGGCCGACGAGCTGAAGCTCAGTATCGTCTTCACCCAGACCGGCTGCATGGGCTACTGCCACGCTGAGCCGACCATCGAGGTGAAATGCCCTGGCAAGGACCCGATTGTCTTCGGTCATGTCGACAACAACCGCGCTGACGAAATCCTTACCAAGTATGTGATGAACAACGAAATGGTGGAAGGCGTCATTCCCGTGAACTACGAAACTATCTAATAATTTAATTCGGAGGAATTTATATGACAAAAATCAAGATGCACGTGCTGGTGTGCGGTGGTACTGGCTGCCAAGCTTCGGCAAGTGCTCAAATCATCGAGAACTTCCAGCGCATCCTTGCTGAGAAGGGCTTGCAGAATGAAGTTCAGGTGGTCAGAACGGGTTGCTTCGGCTTCTGCGAGAAGGGCCCCATCGTGAAGATCATGCCTGACAACACGTTCTACACTCAGGTGAAGCCTGAAGATGTCGAAAAGATCATCAACGAGCACATCATCAAGGGCCGTAAGGTCACTGATTTGCTCTATCTGGATCCTGAAAACAAGGAACACGTCTCTGACTCGAAGCACATGGGCTTCTACCGTAAGCAACTGCGTATCGCTTTGCGTAACTGCGGTTTCATCAATCCCGAAAACATCGACGAATGCATTTCCCGTGGCGGTTACGAGGCTTTGGGCAAGTGCCTTAGCGAAATGACTCCCCAACAAGTGATCGACGAAGTCACCAAGTCAGGTCTTCGCGGCCGTGGCGGCGCTGGCTTCCCCACCGGTGTGAAATGGGGTCTCTGCGCAAAGAACAAGTGCGATGAGATGTACGTCATCTGCAACGCCGACGAAGGCGACCCGGGTGCGTTCATGGACCGTTCCATCATGGAAGGCGACCCGCATAGCATCGTCGAGGCCATGGCCATCTGCGGCTATGCCATCGGTGCCACCCACGGTTTGGTTTACATCCGTGCTGAATACCCGCTGGCTATTCACCGTCTGCAAGTCGCCATCGCCCAGGCCCGCGAATACGGCCTGCTCGGTAAAGACATCCTCGGCTCGGGCTTCGATTTCGACATCGAGCTCCGCTATGGTGCCGGTGCTTTCGTCTGCGGTGAAGAGACTGCTCTGATCCACTCGATGGAAGGTATGCGTGGTGAGCCTACGCTGAAACCCCCGTTCCCGGCTGTTCATGGCTACAAGGGCCAACCCTCCAACGTGAACAACGTGGAGACCTTCGCCAACGTGCCGATCATCATCACCAAGGGTGCTGACTGGTTTGCCAGCATCGGATCCGAGAAGTCGAAGGGCACGAAGGTGTTCGCTCTGGCCGGTCAGATCAACAACGTCGGTCTGATTGAGGTCCCGATGGGCACCACGCTGCGCGACATCATCTACGAAATCGGTGGTGGTATCAAGGGTGGCCGTAAGTTCAAGGCCGTCCAGACTGGTGGTCCTTCAGGCGGCTGCTTGACGGAGAAACACCTCGACACTCCTATCGACTATGAAAGCCTTGCCGCTGCCGGCTCCATGATGGGCTCTGGCGGTATGGTGGTCATGGACGACACCTCCTGCATGGTGGCCATCGCCAAGTTCTACTTGGAGTTCACCTGCGAAGAGAGCTGCGGTAAGTGCTCGCCCTGCCGTATCGGTAACAAGCGTATGCTCGAAATCCTCACCAAGATCACGGAAGGCAGAGGCACCATGGACGACCTTCAAGAACTCCGCAACCTCGCCGCCGTCATCAAGGATACCGCCCTCTGCGGTCTGGGTCAGACCTCACCGAACCCGGTGCTTTCGACCTTGGACAACTTCTGGGACGAGTATGTTGAGCACGTTGTTGACAAGAAATGCCGCGCTGGCGTCTGCAAGAAGCTCATGCGTTATGAAATCGACAAGGAGAAGTGCATTGGCTGTGGCGCTTGTAAGAAGAACTGCCCCGCTGAAGCCATCTCGAAGACCGACTACATCGCTCCCGGCCACAAGCTGCCTTCGATGATGATCGATCCTTCCAAGTGTATCAAGTGCGGTGCCTGTATCTCAACCTGTAAGTTCGGTGCCATTTCTGTCAAATAATAAAAGAGGAGGAAACAAATATGATTAACGTAACAATTGATAACAAACAGATCCAGGTCCCGGAAGGCACTACTATCCTGAAAGCCGCCCGCATGGCTGGTATCCATATTCCTACCCTTTGCTATTTTGAACTGGCAGGAATGAAATTTGAAAACAAACCCGGTGGCTGCCGCGTTTGCGTCGTCGAAGTTACCAAAGACTTCAACGGTCGTCCGCGTCGTAACCTGGCCCCGGCTTGCGCCACCGACTGCGTGGAAGGCATGGAAGTGCTGACCCACAGCGCCCGCGTCATCAACGCCCGTCGTACCGTGGTCGAACTGATTCTCAGTGACCACCCGGCAGACTGCTTGACCTGCGCCAAGAGCGGCAACTGCGAGCTCCAGAGCCTGGCCCAATACCTCGGTATCCGCGAAGTCCCCTTCAAGGGCGAACAGAGCCACTATCGCCAAGACATGTCGCCCAGCATCGTGCGCGACATGGACAAGTGCGTCATGTGCCGTCGTTGCGAGAACATGTGTAACAACGTCCAGACCGTTGGTGCCCTGAGCGCCATCAACCGTGGCTTCAGCGCGGTCGTGGCTCCTGCTTTCGAGCAAGACCTCGTCGACTCGCCTTGCGTCATGTGCGGTCAGTGCGTCCAGGTGTGCCCCGTCGGCGCCTTGAGCGAGGTGGACGACACCCGCAACGTGATGGCTGCCATCAACAACCCCAAGAAGACCGTCATCGTCAACACGGCTCCCGCTACGCGTGTGGCCCTCGGTGAAGAGTTCGGCATGCCCGCCGGCACCATCGTCACCGGTCAGATGGCCGCTGCCCTGCGTCGTCTGGGCTTCGACTATGTGTTCGACACCGACTTCGCTGCCGACCTTACCATCATGGAAGAAGGCACTGAGCTCCTCGGCCGCATCAAGAAGTTCATGGCTGGCGACAAGAGCGTCCGTCTGCCTATCCTGACTTCCTGCTGCCCGGGTTGGGTCAACTTCTTCGAGCACAACTTCCCCGACATGCTGGATGTGCCTTCAACCGCCAAATCGCCTATGCAGATGTTCGGCGCTGTCGCCAAGAACTACTGGGCCGAAAAGATGGGCATCAAGAGAGAAGACCTCGTCGTCGTCTCCATCATGCCTTGCTTGGCTAAGAAGTACGAAAGCAAGCGTAAGGAATTCTACAAGGATGGCAATCCCGACATCGACTACGTCCTGACGACCCGTGAGTTGGCTCGCTTAATCAAGCAGTTCAACCTCAACCTGAAGGATATGCCGAGCGAAGACTACGACGACCCGCTGGGCGAATCCACGGGTGCCGCCGTCATCTTCGGCGCCACTGGTGGTGTGATCGAAGCCGCCACCCGTACCGCCTATGAGGTGTTCACTGGCAAACCGTTGCCTAAGATTGACTTTACTGAGCTCCGTGGTATCGAAGGTATCCGTGACGCTTGGGTTGACTTTGACGGCACTCCGATCCACATCGGCATTGCCCACGGTCTGTCCAACGCCCGCAAGCTCCTCGAGAGAGTGCGCGAAGGCAAGGAACAGTTCCACGCCATCGAGGTCATGGCCTGCCCCGGCGGTTGCGTCGGCGGCGCTGGTCAGCCCTACCACCACGGCAACAGCGAGATCATCAAGAAGCGTACGGAAGCCATCTACCGCGAGGATGCTGGCAAGCCGATCCGTAAGTCGCACGAGAATCCTTCGATCAAGAAGATCTACGAAGAATACTTTGGCGAGCCTTGCAGCCACAAGTCACACGAACTGCTACACACCCACTATTTCGACAAGTCAGAACACGTCGAGATCAGCGAGTAATTCAATAACCAGTAAATAATAGAAAGGAAATAAATATGGCAGTTATTAAATTATCAGAAGCTAAGGTTAACTTCATCAAAGAGGTTTGCAAGTCGTATGGCAACAAGCCGGGTGAAGTCATCAATGTGCTGCACAAGGTTCAGGGCGAGTATGGCTATCTGCCTGCTGAGGTCCAGGAACTGGTGGCTAAGGAACTGGGTATCCCGGTTTCGAGAGTCTACGGCATCGTTTCGTTCTATTCCTTCTTCACCATGACCCCGAAGGGCGAGCACCCGATCAGCGTTTGCTTGGGTACCGCTTGCTACGTGCGTGGTGCCGAGAAGGTGCTGGACGAGCTGAAGCGTCAGTTGGGCATCAACGTTGGTGAGGTCACTCCCGACGGCAAGTTCTCACTGACCTGCCTCCGCTGCGTCGGTGCTTGCGGTCTGGCCCCCGTCATCGAAGTCGGTGACAAGGTCTACGGCCGTATGACGCCTGACCGCGTGAAGGACGTGCTGGCCGAATATAAATAATTAGGTTGTTAGTAGAGACGTAGCACGCTACGTCTCTACACACCTATTAATATTAATAGGCAAAAGAAAAAACTCCGTCTTAAATGAGGCGGAGTTTTTCATTATCCAATGGCAGGGTAGGGGTTTAACCCTTCACTGCTTCGGCCACGGTCTTGCCGAGGTTGTAAAGCTTATCCCAATCCTCTTCGCGGATGGGAGCGCCTTTCACCTCGACGCTGTCGGCCACGAGGTTCCACTTGCCTTCCTCGGCGTATTTGGCGAGGGTCTTCACGCCGCCGCCGCTCCAGCTCATGCCTCCGAAAGTGGCATAGCACTTGTCTTTTGGCTTGAACTCGTTGATTTCGTGGGTCAACAGGGTCATGTTGGGGAACATGCTGCCATAGTGGGCGCAGGCCCCAATGATGACGCCCTTGTATTTCCAGATGTCGCTCATGATGAAGCTGACCTCGGTCTTGGCGATGTCGTACACCTTCACTTCCTTGATGCCCGCTTCGGCGGCGCCACGTGCCACGATGTCGGCCATCACGCCCGTGTTGCCGTGCAACGAACCGTAGACGATGACCACGCCTTCCTCGCTTTCTTGCTTGCTCCATTGAGTGTATTTGCCCAAAACCCAAGCCAAATTAGTGCGCCAAACGAGACCGTGCGACGGTGCTATCATATTGATTTCCAGCCCGCCTAACTTTTCGATGGCTTTCAAGGCTTGCATGGCCACCTTGCCGACGATGTTGGCATAATAGCGGCGCATGTCGTCCTCGTAGAAGTCCAAATTCACTTGGTCGTCGAAGATGCCGCCATTCAAGGCACCGAAGCCGCCAAAGGCATCATTGCTGAAGACGATTTTGCTCGATTGTTCGTAGGTCACCATCGACTCGGGCCAGTGCACCATCGGCACCATAAAGAACTGTAAAGTGTGCTTGCCGAGGCTCAATGTTTCGCCTTCGGTCACCACCTTCTTGTTTTCTATTGGACCGTAGAAAGCCTCAAGCGGGGCAAAGGTCTTTGCGTTGCCAACGATTTGTATCTCAGGCCATTCGCGGATGACGGCAGCGATGCTGCTGCTGTGGTCTGGCTCGTCGTGATTAATAATAAGGTAGTCGACCTCGCGGCCTTGCAGTACGTTCTTCACCTTGAAAAGGTATTCTTCGATAAAGCCCGCCTCGACGGGGTCAATCAAGGCAACCTTCTCGTCCACAATAAGATATGAGTTGTAGGAAACGCCGTTGGGCAGTTCCATGTGGTTTTCAAAAAGCTCGGTGCGGCGGTCGTTGACGCCGACGTAGAAAATGTTTTCGGTTAGATTAATCTGTTTCATTGCACAGTTATTTTGAAGAGGCGCAACGCATTGCGTCTCATGGATTTTCGTATTGTTGTCGTTCTTTGGAGACGCCACATTTTGCGTCTCTACAATGATTTCCTCAAATTCTTCCTTGCCGTGTTTGCAAAGCGGGCATTCAAAGTCGTCGGGGAGTTCGTCGCCCTCGTAGACGTAGCCGCACACCTTGCACACCCAGCAACGTTTGCCGTTCTTGGCGTTGTCAAACTTGATTTCGGGTTGGGGCTTGATATGCCTTTGGTAATAGTCGTAGGTCACGGAAGGCTTGTCGGAAAGCACTTGGGCATCAAGCACTTCGGCGACGAACATGGTGTGTGTGCCGAAATCAATGCTTTGGCTGACACGGCAAGCCAAATAGGCGTTGGTGTATTTCGGGATGTAAAGGACCTCGTTCACAGCACGATGTTCGGCTTCGCACGTGGCGAATTTGTTCGTCGTGCGACCCGACTGGAAGCCGAAATGCTCGAAGACGAACATCGGTGTCTCGGTGGTCAGCATCGAAACGTTGAAGACGCCCGACGCTTTGATGAGTTCGTGCGTATAGTTTCCTTTGTTGACCGAAACGACGATTTGTAAAGGCGTACTGGTGACCTGCAACACCGTGTTCACGATGCAGCCGTTGTCGATGCCATCGTAACGGGTGGTCAGCACATAAAGACCATAGCCAATGTTGAACAATGCGTTGGTGTCCATAATTTACATTAATCAATGTAGAGACGCGCCACGGCACGTCTCTACAAAAGTTTTTGGATCATTCCATAACAGAGAAGCTGTCCTTGCCAATGCCGCAAAGCGGGCATGACCAGCTGTCAGGAATCTCTTCGAAAGGTGTGCCAGGGGCGATGCCGCTGTCGGGATCGCCAACTGCGGGGTCGTAGACATAGCCGCAGACGTCGCATACGTACTTTTTCATTGTTCTTAGATTAAAGTTGATAGATTTGATTTGAATTTTGACACGGGACTTCGTGACACGGGACACGAGACCATAATGTCCCGCAGTCTCGTGTCTCGCAGTCTCTCGTCTTTAATAATTTTCAGCCTTGATTTGGAAATAGGACTGTGGGTGGTTGCACACGGGGCAGACCTGCGGGGCCTTCTTGCCGATGACGATGTGGCCGCAGTTTGAGCATTGCCACACCATATCGCCTTCGCGCGAGAAGACGATGCCGTCCTCGATGTTTTGCAGGAGCTTCAGGTAGCGGGCCTCGTGTTCCTTTTCGATCTTGCCGACCAGTTCAAACAGGGCGGCAATCTTGGTGAAGCCTTCCTCGCGGGCGGTCTGGGCCATGCCGGCGTACATGTCGGTCCATTCGAAGTTTTCGCCAGCGGCAGCATCCTTCAGGTTGGTCTTGGTATCCGGCACATCGCCGTCGTGCAGTAGCTTGAACCAAATCTTGGCGTGTTCCATCTCGTTGCGAGCGGTCTCCTCAAAGAGGTCGGCGATTTGGTTGTAGCCTTCCTTGCGCGCTTTGGAGGCATAATAGGTGTATTTGTTGCGGGCTTGCGATTCGCCAGCAAAGGCAGCCATCAAGTTGGCTTCGGTTTTCGAACCTTTCAATTCCATTTTGAGTTAGTTTTTAATTGTTTGATATTCAATAAATTAATAAAATTTTAAACAAAAAGGGTAGGGGAGCCACCCAATTGCGGGCAAAGGTAGCATTATTTTTTGGATACGCAATGCAAAACCTTAATTTCAAGAAAATAATCCAACCAGCGTGTTTGATTTCGTCGGATACAAAGTATTTCCGTAATTTTGCAGCCGATATGTTTTGGAACCGAAAAAAGCAAAAGATCAAAGGCGCCGACTGGCCTGATGCCGAGTGGCCGTCGTATATTCCCAAATATCATCTTGACGATTTCGCCGCCATCGACTTTGAGGGGGCCAATGGTGAGGTGACTAGTGCTTGCAGCATGGGCGTTGTCATCGTGAGGGACAATGAGATTACTGACCGTTTCTACAGCCTGATGAAACCTGTGCCGAACCGCTATGACTTTTGGACGACGAAGGTGCACGGCATCACCTATAAAGATACGAACCATGCGCCGTTGTTTCCTGAGGTCTGGAGCCAAATCGAAGGCCATGTGAAAGGTTTGCCTATGGTGGCCCATGGCAAGTCGTTCGACGAGCGCGTGCTGAAGGCTCTGCATCAGCTGTATCACATTCCATATCCAAACTATAAGTTTTATTGCACGCATTTGGGATCGGAGAAACTGTTGCCAGAGTTGGAGAACCATAAACTTCAAACCGTGGCATTGCATTTTGGCTATGATTTGGCGAAGAACCATCACAATGCCGTTGCCGATGCCGAGGCCTGCGCGGTGATTGCGATGAATATTTTTTAGTTGGCAGTTTGCAGTTGTTAGTTATTCAGTTAACGGGGATTGAAATCGCCCGTTGAAATATTTCGCCCTTTCAGGGCTTCAGAGTAACAACAGTTTTCAGTTGCCAGTTTGAAGTTAGCAGTTGGCAGTTATAAGTGGATTTATGCGTGAGGGGATGGTTCTGAAATATCATATTTAACATAATGTTGATTATTCCCGAATTGAGATTTTTTACCAGAAGTCAAAAAAAGGCCGATTCGTTCGATTTTTGTTTGCCAAAACCGAAATGATGATTACCTTTGCAGTTCAATTTTTCAAATGTCTTACATACAAAGCAGACTTTGGAATTTTGAATTTTAAATCTTTGAATTTTATATCTTTAAATCTTTGAATTTTAAATCATTAAATAACTACACTATGGAAATTATAGGAAAAGTGGTCAGACTCGGCAATCTGACCGAAGGCACAAGCGCCCGTGGCCCGTGGCGCAAGCAAGATTTGATCATCGAGACCGAGGAACAATATCCTCGCACGGTGTGCCTGACATGCTGGACGAACCAAATCGATGAGATCCAGAAGTTTGCACCTGGACAGACCATTAAGGCACAGATTGAGATTTCGTCGCGCGAGTTCAATGGCAAATGGTACACTGACGTGCGCGTGTGGCGTTTCGACCCCGTTGGCGCTACTGCCGCACCCATGGGAACTCCTGTGCAATCCGCCCAGCCGGTCCAGCAGCAACCCATGATGCACCAGACCCCGCCACAAGCGGCGACTCCACAATCCACGGAATATTTCGCTCCGTCAGACGACAGCGTGGACGATCTTCCGTTCTGACATTATGTTAAATCGGGCAGCGCGACCTTAGGTTGCGCTGCCATCGTTTTGTGCCTATGCAGACCAACATGTTCAACAACGACACCATCTGCGCCATCGCCACGCCAGCCGGCTTGGGTGCCATCGCCACCATCAGGATTTCGGGGCCTGAAGCATTTGCTTTGGTCGCCAAAGTGTTCAAGCAACACGGCAAGCCTTTCGATACGGACAAAATCGTCTCACACAGAGCGTATTACGGACATGTAGTTGACAATGGTGAGATGCTCGACGAAGTGCTGGTGACCTTTTTCAAAGCCCCCCACTCTTTCACTGGCGAAGATTCGGCAGAAATCAGCGTGCATGGCTCTGTCTACATTCAAGAGAAACTGTTGCACATCCTTATTGCTCACGGTTGCCGCATGGCCGAGGCTGGCGAGTTCACCCGCCGCGCTTTCGCCAACGGCAAATTCGACTTGACCCAAGCCGAAGCCATTGCAGACTTAATCAGTTCGCAGAATGAAGCATCTCATCGTGTGGCTATCAACCAATTAAAGGGCGATTTCTCGAAAGAACTTCAAGTGATGCGTTCCAAACTGTTGGAAATGACAGCATTGATGGAACTCGAATTGGATTTCAGCGAGGAAGATGTGGAGTTTGCAGACCGAAGCCAACTTAAAGCTTTGCTTCAAGCAACCCTTGATAAAGTCAACATCCTCAAGGATTCATTCCGCTTGGGCAATGCCATCAAAAACGGAGTCCCTGTCGCCATCGTTGGCCAGACCAACACCGGAAAAAGCACCTTGCTCAACGCGCTTTTGGGCGAAGACCGCGCCATCGTGAGCGACATTGCCGGCACCACGCGCGACACCATCGAGGAGACCTTAAACATCAACGGGATCCTTTATCGTTTCATCGACACGGCTGGTTTGCGGCAAACCGATGAAACCATCGAGCGAATCGGCATTGAACGCTCCTATCGGAAAATCAAGGAAGCGACTGTCGTCATCGGTATGCTGGATGCCACAAATGACTATGAATCAATGCTTTCTTCGGCAAACGACATTCTCGCCAAGGTCGACTTTGACCAACAGCAACTGATCCTATGTATTAATAAGGTAGATACGCTCCCTGACCAAGGCGAGGCCGTTTTAGGTCAGTTGCGTCAAGATTTGGACAACGACATGATCATGGTGATTTGTCTGTCAGCCAAGCGTAAGTTTGGCTTGAACGACTTGTATAACGCCTTGAAACACAACCAGCCCCTCACCCATCCCGACACCACTTTGGTGACCAACGTGCGCCATTACGAAGCCTTGTTGCACGCTTCAGATAGTCTCAATCATGTTAAAGAAGGACTTGAGATAAATGTTCCTACCGATCTGGTTTCACAGGACTTACGTCAAACCATATATCATCTTGGAAGCATTACTGGCGAGATTACCACTGACGAAATCCTGGGAACAATTTTTAGCCGTTTCTGCGTCGGAAAGTAATAACATTATGGGCAACTCGCAAAACACATCCAAAAGCATTGGCGCAAAAGCCAGCATCGGCATTCTCATAACGGCTGCGGCACTCATGTTGTTGATTTCAGGCATCCAGCAGTATTCCGCTCGCAAGCAAATCCGATCCGATTTGGAACGGAATGCAGAAATGGAGTTGGTCGTCAAATCCATAGGAGTGAAACATTCGCTTGAAGATGTGGAGCTTGCACTTCGTAACCGCCGCTGGGAATTTGAGCAGGCTCTCCCCTACCCTGATTCCTTGTTTGCCGTCACGCGACGCGTCGTGGAACAAAACCCAAATTTCGACGGTTGCTGCATCGCCATGGTGCCCGACTATTATCCCGAAAAAGGACGTCTTTTCGAACCATACACGCTGCGACGCGGCGATGTGATTAATACCTATCAACTTGGTTCTGACGCACATGACTATTCTAAAAACAAGTATTTCATCAACTCGGTTGAAAACGACACTTCTTTTTGGAGTGAGCCTTATCCCGATGAAGACAACCCAAATGTGACCCTAATCACCTACACTTTTCCTGTGTACGACGCATCAGGGTGCGTGGCAGGCATCGTGGGTGTTGACTTAGAATCTGAATGGCTTGGCAAAATGCTGAATGCCAGACACATGTTTCCTTCCTCCTACCATATATTGATTTCCGGTGAGGGCAAATTGATATGCGGTCCGAAAGAGAAAGGGAATTCGCATCAACTCGCGGAAGAAACCCTTAACATGATAAACGACAGCAGTTTGCATCGTGAACCGAGTTCTTCAGGATATGCCATGCTCCTTTCTTTTACCGACAATGAAGACAATTCGGAAGGCAACGTTTTTTATAGTTCTCCCGAAAACATAAAACCCTGGAGAATTGCAGTTGTCAATTATGACGACGAAGTGTTTGAGCCTTTGATAAGAATGCGATGGCGAAACCTGCTGCTGACTTTGACGGGTCTGCTTATCCTCGCCTTCATCATCCATCGGTCCGCCAAAAGCATCAGCAACCTCCAACGGGCCAACATGGAAAAGGAACACATTGAAAGCGAGTTGAATATCGCCCGAAAAATCCAGATGGACATGCTGCCTAAACCCGAATCGGAAACTAAAAGCGATGATGTCGACATTTGTGGATCGCTCGTCCCCGCCAAGATGGTAGGCGGCGACTTGTACGACTATTTCATCCGCGACGAGAAACTCTATTTCTGCATCGGCGATGTGAGTGGCAAAGGGGTTCCTGCCGCATTGGTTATGGGGGTGGTCCACACGCTTTTCCGCTCGGTTTCGGCTCATGAGAGCCGTCCTGACCGTATCATGGGCACGCTGAACGAAAATGTTTCTCAGGGCAATGAGTCGAACATGTTCATCACATTTTTAAAAGCGCCAAAGCCAATGGCAACAAGGTCGTTTTGAAGAGCTTGAACGACGAAATCAAGGATGTCTTCAAGATGACGGGCTTTATCGACCTTTTCAACATAGAATAACCCCAATCCTATGAAAGTTTCAAACTTCAGATTGCCAAGGCTTTCGTTGCTTTTATTTACACTGGTGGTTTCAGTCGGTGTGTATGGGCAGGAAGCCGACAACGAGTTTAGCATCAGTGCCAAATTGAATACCCGTGGCGAGTTGCGTTATGGCGGTTTCAAGGCCGACAGCCTCGATAACGACCGCATCGCCAATTTCATTTTGGGTTCGTATCAGCTGGATTTCGACTACAAGCGTTCGTGGCTCGAACTGCATCTTTCGCCCAAACAAGCTGGTGTTTGGGGACAAGCCGCAGGTGGAGGCTTGAGCCTTGCCGAAGCCTGGGCTTTGGTGAAATCGAAAAATGGTTTTTTTGCCAAAATAGGTCGTCAGATCCTGAATTACGACGACGAGCGCATCTTGGGTTATGACGACTGGACGATGACCGCCCCCACCCACGACGTGCTGAAGTTCGGCTACGAAGGCCACGGACACAAGGTTCACCTTATCCTTGCCTACAACCAGAATGCCGACAACCCCGACACAGGCAACACTTATTATTCCGACGGCATCCAGCCCCACAAGTCGATGCAAACGCTTTGGTATCATTATGATACGCCCAGTTCGTTGTTCGGCGGGTCATTGCTCTTCATGAACGTGGGAATGCAAAGCACCGATCCAGAACACCCTAAGACTTATTACCAGCAACTGCTCGGAACCTACCTTTCGTTCACGCCAAAGCATTGGGCTGTGACGGGTTCTTTCTATTACCAGATGGGCAGGCAAGAAGACGGCATTCCGATAAGCGCATTCATGGGTAACGCAAAAGTGCAATTCACGCCCAACGACATTTTCTCCGTTTATGCCGGCTACGACTATTTGAGCGGCGACAAGGATTTCGCATTGCCTCCCAACGGCGCCTTAGGCATGTTTTTCCACGACACCATCCGAGGCTTCAATTCCATTTATGGCTCGCACCACGACTTTTATGGCGCGATGGACTTTTTCTACCTCGACAGTTTTGTCGGCAACTTCACGCCTGGCCTTCAAAACCTCTTTGTCGGTGGCACGGTCAACCCCGTCAAGAAACTGAACATCAACCTTTCGTACCATTATTTCGCCATTGCAACCAATCTGGATTACGTCCCATCAAAGAGCCTCGGCCACGATTTCGAAATCAAGGCCAGCTATGCCTTTTCCGATTTCGTCAAGCTGTCGGCGGGCTTCTCTTACCTGATGGGCACGGAGACCATGGCCATCCTTCAGCAACTTGAGGAAACGCGAAGGATGCGCTGGGGATGGCTGATGCTGTCCATAACACCGAAAATATATACAACCACTTGGCAAGACAAGAAATAAAAAACAATATATGAAAGCTCAAACCGCACCTTTATCACAATCGCAAGTCGGCATTTACGCCGAATGCATGCAAAGCACTGAAAACAAAGTATATAACATTCCTTATCTTTTTCATGTAAACAAGGAAATCGACCTTGAACGCCTTCGGAAAGCCATCTTGGAAATGCTCGCAGCGCACCCCTACGCCAACTGTCGCGTGAAGGTGAATGAGGAAGGCGTTCCAGAACAATACATTGACAACCAGGCGTTTGAAATTGACATTGAAGAGATCGACAGCATCGAACAAGAGAAGCCCAAATTGAACTCAACAAACGAGCCTATCGAAATTCAGGTCTTCCAACAAGCTGAAGGCTATAGGATTGTGCTTTCCTACCATGCACATCGTTACTCCGAGGCGCTCATCAACCAGTTTATTGCAAGCTACGAAACCATCCTGACGCATATGATGGATTTGAACTTGCAACTCAAAGACATACAGAATGTTTCTGATGATCAATTAAAGCTCCTTGACAAGTTCAATGAAACCGATGTCGACTACGACGAAACGCAAACCATCGTCTCATTGTTCAAGAAGCAAGCCGAGCTTCATCCCGACAAGACGGCGGTGGTTTACAAGGACAAGACGTATACCTATCGCGAACTTGACGAACTGAGCGACAACATTGCAAAAAGATTGGCGGCAAAAGGTTTGGGCAGCGAAGATGTGGTTGCCGTCTTGATTCCGCGTTGCGAATGGATGGCCATTGCCTCTCTCGGCGTGCTGAAAGCCGGCTGCGCCTACCAGCCTTTGGATCCCTCCTATCCCAAAGAGCGTCTGGAGTTTATGGTTCAAGATTCAGGTACAAAAATGCTCATTGCCGATGAAGAACTGCTTCCGCTTGTGGAATTTTACAAAGGTGAAGTATTGCTCACCCGAGAGCTTAACCAAAGCGTCGAAGCCGATGTGCAAATCGGCCCTCCAACGGCACACAGCCTGATGACGATGATCTACACTTCGGGCACTACTGGAGTTCCCAAGGGTTGTCAAATAGAGCATCGTAACGTGGTGGCATTCTGCTTGATGCATCAAGCGTGTCACAACATTACTGAGCAAAGCAAGATTGCCGCATACGCCAGCTTCGGTTTCGATGCCTCGATTGAGGAATTGTTCGGTAGTCTGACCATTGGCGCCGAGTTGCACATCATTCCCGAGGAAATCCGCCTCGACTTGATGGCCTTGAACGACTATTTCGTGCAAAACGGCATCACACATTCGTTCATGACAACGCAAGTGGCCTACCAGTTTGCGACCAACTTTGAGTGTAAGTCGCTGCTACGCCTACTGACGGGTGGCGAGAAACTACCTTCGATGGTGCCGCCGCAGCATTATGTGATGGCCAATGGCTACGGTCCTTCGGAAGCCATCTGCTATGTCACCAACTTCGACGTGACCGAGGAACGCAAGAATATCCCGATTGGCAAGGCGCAACGTAACATCAAGTGTTATATCGTTGATAAACAAGGACATCGATTGCCTGTGGGTGCCAATGGCGAGTTGTGGGTCACGGGACCGCAAGTGAGCCGCGGCTACCTGAACCGTCCTGAAAAGACTGCAGAGACATACATAAAGAATCCTTTCAGCGACGACCCGAAGCACAGCCGTGTGTATCGCACCGGCGACATTGTTCGTTACCTCCCCGATGGCAACATCCAATTCGTGGGGCGTAAAGACGGTCAGGTGAAAATCCGCGGTTTCCGCATTGAATTGAAAGAAGTGGAAGCCGTGATTCGACAATTCCCCGGCATCAAGGATGCAACCGTGCAAGCCTTTGACTATGAGAATGGTGGAAAGTTCATCGCCGCTTATATTGTCAGCGACCAGAAGGTGGACATCAAGGAACTGAACGCTTTCATCGGTCAGCAGAAGCCGTCTTACATGATTCCTGCGGCCACCATGCAAGTTGTCTCAAGTGGGGCAATCACCGAGTCAGGTGGAAACTGAGGCTTTCAACGAAGCCATGGAAACTGCCAAGCAAGACCCAGAAAAAGCCAAACGTCTCTCCAGCTTGATTGCCTACCAAGACATGGCCCATGGGCAAAAGACAGTCTTGATTCCGGCAGACAACCAATACACGACACAGGTGCTGTATCGTCTCGGCTTCCGCTGGTCGAGCACCTCGTGGGACTATGTCGACCAGATGCTGAAGGCCTTGAATGGATTCGGATATTTCGAGTAGATTTTGGACAAATTTCCTTATTTTGTATCAAATTCGCTTAAAAGAGTGAGGGATTTTTGTACTTTTGCGCAACAAAAACAAACAGATATGGACAATAATAATTTCATTATCACCATCAACCGTGAGTGCGGTAGCGGTGGCGGAGAAATAGCACGGAAATTGGGCGAAAAGCTTGGCATTAAAGTCTATGGCCGCGCCATGTTGGAAGGCATAGCCGAACAATTCGACATGACCATCGAGAACATTGAACGCATCAAGGCGCAGAAGAGCAATTGGTGGAACGATTTCTGCCGTTTCTACCAAAAATTTGGTGCTGCAAGCTATCAGCCAGGAAGTCACACCGAAGCTTCACCGTTGAGCATCTATTATGCCGAGGCAAGAATCCTTAAGGAATTGGCCGAGAAAGAAAGTTGCATCATTTTGGGACGTGCTGGTTTCAACATCTTCCGCGACTATCCCAACGCGATGCACATATTCATTAGGGCCGACAGGGATGCACGCATCGAGCGCATTGCACGCAAACAAAACCTCGGCACCGACGAGGCCGCCAAAGTGGTTGACCGCATCGATGCCGAGCGTGATACTTTTGTGAAAACCGTGGCCGGAACCTCGCGCTACGATGCCCACAACTATGACTTTGTCATCAACGTAACTGGGATGACCACTGACGCAGTTGCTTCCTTCTTAGCCCAGAACATCAGCCACAAGTTGTCTTTGTAATCCGTTCCAAGGCATTATCGCTTGTCCACAATAGTGGCATTGGGATAGTCTTTGGGATTGAATGTGACTTGTTCTTCCGTCACGCCATAGCTGAGGTCGCGCATGGTGATGGTCATGAGGGAGACGCTTGCACTCAGACTGACAGGCATATAAGTGCCTTTGGCAACGACGAGCGTCATTTTCTTGGGAGCGTCCTTGTCGGGATTCGATTTCGAACGCTTGCAGAGGAACTGCCATGTGTCGGAAGTCTCTTTGTCAAGCTTGACGTCGTAACCGTCGGTGATACCATTGAACATCTTTGCATCGCCTTCATTTTCAGTCTTTTCCTTGACCTCATGTTTCTTGATTTCCACTTGGTTCTTCTCGGAATCGTAGTTCCAATCCGTTTGGCCGTCGCTCCATGTAATCGTTTGCTTTCCATCCTTGGACACTTCTATGCGATATTTGTCGCCTAAGGTATAATTACGCGACGAAAATGTCCCCAAAATCGGGATTTTCATTTCCAAAGTCATGGCCAGACCTTCTTTTTCGTCATGTTTGGCCATTTCGGCTTCCATGCGTGAGATGATTTCTTCTGGTGTTTGTGCCACCGCCACCGCTGCCATAGCGATGAAAGCAATGATGCTGAATAGTTTTTTCATAATGATAAAAAATTAATCGAGGTTGCTTCAGAATGCAAAAATAATGCCTTTTTCTGAATCAACCTCGATTTTTATTTTTACGCCTCTTCCCTATTCCGTCAATTACTTGACAATCACATTTTTACTGTTTATGCCTTTGCTGCTAACCATTTGCAGGCTATACAATCCGGCGGGATAATTGCTCATGTCAATCGTGCATTGGTTTTCGTAGGCTTCTACGGTAACGACCTGTTGCCCTATTGAGTTATAAACGGCCACATGCAACAATCCCTCCGCCTTGACGGTCAACTGGCCTTCAACGGGATTGGGATACACCTGCGCTTCTACCCTATTAGTTTCTTCAAGGCCTGTTACGCCATAGCCGACCAAGGTTTCGGACTGCGCTTCGCAACCATCACTGTAAACCGCCGTAACAAAATACTCCGCAGAAGCACCAACGGTGATTGTGTCAGTGTAAATATAATGATAAGTGGGGTCTGGGTCGATTTCTACAGTGGCAATCATGGCGTTATCGCGATAGACATCAAAATGCTGAAGTTCACCAGTGGAGCCTTCCTCAGGCCTTTGCCACTCCAAATAAACCTCACTTAAGTCTTTTGCAACAGGCTCACCAACATAAAAATTCGTCACCGGATTGCACTCCACTACAGGAGCGTCACCGATAACCGTTGCAATCTCAGCCAGGCAACCGATGTTCATCTGGCAGAACTGTTGCGACATTTCGAAGCTCGTCACGCTCGTTCCGATGATGTCGTTGGGCGTGTGAATGTATGGGCTGTGGTTCTGGTAATCCTCGAAGGGATAGATGCCCATGTAGCCGTGGTTATTAAAAGAGGTGTGGTCGCTGTCGCCCTCGTTGAAGTTGACGTGGCGGATGGGAAGTTCGGGGAAATAAACCTCACCAACGTTCATGTAATAAGTGCCAATCGGCTCAACGGCATTGGGATAGATGCAGTCGATATGTATCGGATCGCCAGGATTGAGGTAGCCGTTCATGTCGTTGTTGAAATAGCCGATGATGTCCATGCCTTCCTGTTGGCAGCGCGAGGCGTAGGCTTCGCTACCGTAGAGTCCCATTTCCTCGCAACCGTAGGCGCAGTAAACGATGGAATACTCGAATTCGTACTGCGTCATGATGCGGGCGCTTTCCAACACCGAGGCCACACCCGTGGCGTTGTCGTCGGCACCTGGGCAAGTGCCACCGCCGTACATGGCTTCGTAGGAGAACGAGTCGAAGTGGCTGCCGCACACGACGTAGGTGTCGGGGTATTTCGTGCCGCGTTGAATACCAATCACGTTGGGCGCAGCCGCGCCGCTACCCATCCAAGTATTGGCGTTGAAAGCTTGTTGCTCCACTTCCAATCCGAGGGCTTCCATGCGGCCGGCAATCCAGTCGGAAGCAGTGAAGGCGTTGTCGGAGTTCCAAATGCGGTTTTGGTAGTCTTGCAGATGCTGCACCGTGGCCTCAAGCGAGTCCATGCTCACTTGGTTCATCATCTCGCGAATGGTGGCGTTCACTTCCGTCACCTGCGGGAAGTCGCGGGTCAGGCGAGGCAGTTGGGCTTCCTTGTTGAAGATGGCCACTGCTCCGTCGTTTTTGTAGGGAACGGCCATGCCTTTCACGATGACGTAGTTTTCCGTTTGGTTCAGTGCATTGACTTGTTTTTCAGCAAGATATTGCTGTTGGTTTTGCTCAGGACAATAGATCAGGGTATAGACCCCAGCGTGATTGTATGCCTGTTCGTCAATCATGACCATCATTCGGTCATCGAAGCGTTCAGCCGTGGCGAAGACCTCCGAATTGTTGTAGTAATGGATGGTCAGATTCGGGTCGGCGAAGAGTTTTTCAAGACCAGAACGATCTGAATAAGAGATTTTTACAAGGCTGCCTGCCATCATCACCGACGACATCAGCAGCGCGACGAATGTAAAGAGAATCTTTTTCATAGTGAATGTGTTTTAGATGATTTTCCTAATTTATTTGTTGCACAAAAATAGTAAAAAATAACGTTTAATTCGTCTTTTTAACCCTTTTTCCTTTTATTAATCCACTGCCTTATCCTACCCTTCCCGTTGATTTCCATCACGGCGAGAATGCCGAAAGCGATGGCCACAGTTGCTTTTAACGCTCCGAAACCTGTTGTCAAAGCCTCTGAAAGTTGGTTGGAGACGATGGTGTAGCTCGTCCAGAAGATGCCTGCACCCGGCACCAAAGGGAAGATGCCGCAGATGAGGAACACCGTGATGGGACACCGACGCGTCGTGGATTGCGACAGGGCGACCAAGGTGACCACAACCGTGGCTGTAAACATGGTCTCGACCGGCGAAAAAGCCGAATAACGGGTTAGGATGAGATAGATAAGCCATCCGATAGTGCCGCAAATGCCCGAGTCGAGGTAATAGCGGTGTGGCACGCCAAACAACACGGCAAACGACATGGTTCCAAAGAACGCCGCAATAAGCTGTACAAGGAAACCCGAAGTTTGCGGGTCGGCCACAAGCTCGTCCAACTCAAGCATTTGGCCAAAGATGTTCTCGTCAAGCACGAAAGACAGGGCCACGCCAAGGGCGATGCAGAAAAAAGACAGCATGGCGTCCAAAAGGCGTGTGGTGCCTGCGATGAAGTCCTCATTGGCCATGTCGCGAATGCCATTGGTGAAAGCGATTCCGGGAATCAGTGGGATGATGGCCCCGATGATCATGTTGCTCAAATGGCTGCCAAGGCCGATGCGATACAAGCCGAAACACACCAACGACGACAGCAATCCGCCCGTGACCGTGTTGACGATGCGCGACAAATGCCGCGTGCCGACAAAAAGCACAAATACCCAAAGCAAGAAGCCTGCGACAAACGAGGCCAAACAGTCGGCGAAGCCACCGCCAAAGAGGATGCAGAACGCCGCGCTGCCCACCGCCGAGGCCAAAATCTGTTCCCAGGCCCGTTTGGGTTTCATGGCGCGTATTTGCTTGAGCTTCTCCCCTACTTCTTCGAGCGTCCATCGGCCTTCGGCCACCTCGCGCGACAGTTGGTTGACGGCCACCACCTTGTCGAGGCTTGCCCCTTTGATGGGAATGAACTTGGTGCGGGCGAAGCCCTTACCGGTCATCATAATGCCGTTGCTGAGCACGAAAAAACTTTCATCTTCAACGCCAAAGTGGTCGGCGATGCGGTGCATGGTCTCCTCCACGCGCGAAATCTCAGCGCCATTTTCGAGGAGGATGGCACCGACTTCGTAGGTGAGGTCTAATATTTTGGGGGTGTTGGTCATGGGTTATGATATTGGGTGATTCAGGGGGCAAAAATAGAAAACAAATCCCATTGGAAAGACTTATCGGGCAAGGAAATAGATAATCAGCATATGGAGAGGATAAAAGGCGTAGAAAAAGTATTTCAGGAATGGGGTTTTGATAAAGCCACGTTTGCCGTTATACATACAAGTCAGCAATAGCGAAAGAAACACCATCGTTTTCATTTCAAGCAGTATTGGTGCGGCTACACATTGAATGGCTTTTTCTCTTCTCAGGCCATACAATAGAAGGATAAAGACGAATCCAGCCGTTCGGTAGTCGGCTTGCAAATATCTGGAAATGAGGAATAAGGATAGTAGAATCGCCAAGCTTATAATAGGGCGTTCCCTAAAGTGCTCCAAGCTGCACATGGCCATGTATCCCAAAAGGAGCGTGAACATGACATTTTGTTTTGGGAACAACAATGAATGGCCAAACAACAGGTTAAACGGAATCTCGGAAATGAGCGCAAGAGCCAACAAATTCAGGCCATATTTCCTCTTGTTTCCGGTGTGCAAAAAACCTTCAACGAGCAGAAACGCAAACAAAGGGAAAGCCAGCCGGCCAAACATCAACATAAGCTGCAGCAGCGAAATGGACTTACCTGCGACCGAAAACCAAACCACATTAGCCCAACCAGATTGTGAAAAACACAACTTGGCCAAGTGGTCGGCCAACATCGAGACACAGGCAATCAGTTTCAATGCACTGCCACTAAGAACCTGATAGGGTTTTGTCGAGAGACATTTCGTTTCCATAGCTACATAATACTGGTTTTTAATTAATTAGGTGCATGAGATTTGGAAAATAACGGGCGTTTGATAGTTTGACCTCAGTTTGAAGTATCATCATCTCCAACTATTTCCCACCTGCCGCCAAGTGTTGCTGGGCCAATACGGTGAATTCTGTTTTCTGCTTTCAGTTTAGTAATGTAAACCTGTATTGTCCTCTCTGTGCAACCGATAAGTTTGGCTAATTCTTTTTTGGTTATCAAAGGATTCTCTTTTATCAATCGAAACACACGCTCCATACGAGTTTGGGAAGAGTTTGGGAAGAGTTTGGGAAGAGTTTGGGAAGTTTGGGAATCAGTTAGACCATTAGTTAGATTACTTTTGGTAGTTTGTGCAGAAGTTTGCGCAGTTTTATCATAAACGAACAAAGTCAGTGCAACTTCATCCACTTCAATTCTGTTTTCAAGCAATGGAGCCTTCCACCCAGTTTGCTTCCAAGCGTTTAGGATCATTGGGAAGCCAGAACCCAAGTTCTCACCGAAACCAATCATTCTCAACATGTTCTGGATTCTTGGATTGCGGGCTTTCGACAAGCCGCCTTCGTAGATTTGTTCGATGGGCAACTTTAATGTTCCAGGATTGCGGAACACCAATTTGTCATCGTATTTGTCGATGCGCAAAACACCACCTTCCAAAAACACGTCTGAATGGATGATTGCGTTGGTGAATGCCTCACGTACGGCTTTGTGTTGTGGAGTGTCGTCAATGCGTCTGATGCCTTCCATTCTGAAAGGACGTGGCAAATCAAATGTAAGCTTGGGCGAAACACGATGGAAAAACTGGTAAAGGTTGTTCTCCCAACGTCCATCGTAAGTCAAACGGTCGTGATAACGCTCATCGCCAACCAAATGGCTCATATCCACATAATCCATTCTGAAATTGGCAAAACGTTCACGAATGGAAAGGCCTTTGCCAAACATCAACAAACCGGCAACGGTCAAGCATTCTTTTCCCGAGGTCCGATCAACGAGATAACCTCCAAGTTCTTTCAAAAACGACTTGTCGTCCTCTTCATTCCAAACATGGTCTTCGTTAAGGATGCGGAACTCCGTCCTATACTGGCGAAGTGATTCCATATCTACATCATCCATTCCAAAATGCTCAAGCATGGATCCGTCGTTTCCATTTGCATTGGCATCGCGAATCATGGCTTTCACCGACTCTTCGGAGCAACGGTAATCTCCTTCGTGGTTACGGCGAAAAGTGCCTTTATAAACATTCTCGTTAAGGTAAATGGGCTTGACACTCCAGTTTGCCTGGGGAACGTGTATAACGACGACCTGTTTTTCTCCCATTTCCACCACTTCCACATCCGAGTCTGTCAAGATATTCGCACTCACCTTGTTGCTATTGATAGTGTTCCAAAAGTCAGTCAAGATTTTCTGTGTATCATCCACGCCGACAATGGTAAAACGCTTGATAGGATCATTCTCCTTCCTGTTTTCGCTGATTCCCAAAAGAATTGTGCCGCCGATGGAGTTTGCGAAAGCCGAGTAAGTCTCCCATATCGACCTCGGCAATTCCGTTTTGGCTGATTTTGCCTCAAGTGTCAGTCGCTCGCCGTTGTTTAGGGTTTCTATAAGTTGTTGATGGGTCATCATTGATTGCAAAAGTAGTCAAATAAATGCAGAGGCACAATAAATGCGCCTCTGCATTTCGATTTAATACAACATTACTTCTCCATCTCCTTCTTCAACCTCTCCGTCAACATGGGGACGATTTTGTGCAGGTCGCCAACGATGCCGAGGTCGGCAACGCTGAAGATGGGCGCAAACTTGTCCTTGTTGATGGCGATGATGAAGTCGGACTCTTCCATGCCGGCCAAGTGCTGGATGGCACCGCTGATACCGCAAGCCATGTAGAGGTTCGGGCGGACGGTCTTACCCGTTTGGCCCACCTGACGGTCGTGAGGCATCACGCCGTTGTCGACCATGGCACGGCTCGACGAGACCACGCCACCGATGACGTCGGCCAGAGCCTGCAGTTTGTCGAAGCCTTCCTTGTTCTGCACGCCACGGCCACCAGAGACCAAGATCTTGGCATCGGCGATGTCGACGACAGCCTTGTCTTCCTTGATGGTCTCGACGAGCTTCACGTGGAACTTGCTCGTGTCAAACTTCGGGGCGAACATCGTGACAACGCCTTGACGGCCTTCCTCGCGCTGACGCTTCTGCATCACGCCAGGACGCACCGTCGACATCTGCGGACGAGTGTTCGGGCAAATGATGGTGGCCATCAGGTTGCCTCCGAAGGCGGGACGGGTCATGCGGAACTGCGGCTCGCCGTTGCTCTTCTCGTCGCTGACGACTTCGAGCTTGGTGCAGTCTGCCGTCAGACCGGTCTTCAGGCGGGCGGCGATACGCGGCGCCATGTCGCGACCAATGGTGGTGGCACCATACAGCACGATGTTGGGGCAGCGTTCCTTCACGATTTGGTCGACGACCTGGGTGTATTGCTCACTCAGATAGTCCTTCAGCTCGGGGCAGTCGGCCACGATGACCTCATCGGCACCGAATTCAATCAGCTTCTGGGCCTGGTCCTTGATGCCACAGCCGAGCAGCATGGCCACAACCTTCTCACCAAGCGTGTCGGCGAGGTCGCGGGCCTTACCTAAAAGTTCGAATGCAACGGATTGGATGACACCTTCACGTTGTTCTGCGAAAACGAATACGTTCTTATAATCTTTCAATTCCATGGCTGTGACTTTTAGATGATGTGTTTTTCTTTCAGTTTATTGACAATCAGCTCGACGGCTTCTTCCTCGCTCACTTCGTGGACTTCGCCCGGGGCCTTCATGGCCTTCGGGAACGACTGGAACACCTTGGTGGGCGAACCGCTCAAGCCGAGACGGGTTTCGTCGTAGTCGATCTTATCGGCACCCCACACTTCGACTTCCCTATTGTAGGCCTCAACGATGCCGCTGACGGTCATGTAACGGGGTTCAAAGGCGGAAGCCAACACGGTAAGCAGGCATTTGCCTTCCACTTCGAGCACTTGGACACTGTCTTCGTTCTCCTTGTGGACGAGCAGATGGCCGTTGTCGAGGACCTTGGCATCGCAAACGTAGGAAACCTGAGGCAGACCGAGGTGCTCAGCCATTTCGGGACCCACTTGTGCGGTGTCGCCATCGATAGCCTGACGGCCAGCGATGATCAGGTCGTAGTCCAGCGTGCGGCAGAGGCCGGCGATGGCGTAAGAGGTGGCCAACGTGTCGGAGCCGGCAAACTTGCGGTCAGAGAGAAGGATGGCACGGTCGGCGCCCATGGCGAAAGCCTCGCGCATGATGACGTCGGCTTGCGGGGGACCCATGGAGACCACGGTGACGTTGGCGCCAAACTGGTCCTTCAAGCGAAGGGCGAGTTCGAGGCCGCCTTTGTCGTCAGGGTTCATGATGCTCGGAACACCGTCGCGAATCAAGGTGCCCTTTACCGGATCGATCTTGATTTCAGTGGTATCCGGAACTTGTTTGATACAAACGATAATATTCATACTTCTTCCCTCCTATTATTTCTTGAACAATTGACCGGCGATGACCATGCGCTGGACCTCTGAGGTACCTTCGTAGATCTCAGTGATCTTGGCGTCACGCATCATGCGCTCGACAGGATACTCACGCGTGTAACCGTAGCCACCGTGGAACTGGACGGCCTTGGTGGTCACTTCCATTGCGGTTTCGGCGGCAAACAGCTTGGCCATGGCGGCATCAGCCGAATACGGCATGCCCATGTCTTTCTTCCAAGCCGCGCTGCGCACCAGCAGACGGGCGGCCTCGACCTTCGTCTTGAGGTCGGCCATCTGGAACTGGGTGTTCTGGAACTGAGCGATGGCTTTGCCAAACTGCTTGCGTTCCTTGGTGTACTTAACGGTCTCATCCATAGCACCTTGAGCGATACCGAGGGCTTGAGAGGCGATACCAATACGGCCACCGTCCAAGGTCTTCATGGCGATGGTGAAGCCCTTACCAAGTTGACCGAGCAGGTTCTCCTTCGGCACTTCGCAGTTTTCGAAAATCAATTCGCAAGTCGCGCTGCCACGGATACCCATCTTCAACTCCTTCTTGCCGATGCTGAAGCCGGGCATACCCTTCTCCACGATGAAGGCGGAGATGCCCTTCGTGCCCTTCGACTTGTCGGTCATGGCCATGACGATGAACACGTTGGCATAGGATGCGTTGGTGATGAAGATCTTGGTGCCGTTGAGGATCCACTTGTCGCCAGCGTCGATGGCGGTCGTCTGCTGCATGGCGGCATCGGTGCCGGCGTTGGGTTCGGTCAGGCCGAAAGCGCCGATCCATTCGCCCGAGGCGAGCTTGGGCAGATACTTCATCTTCTGTTCCTCGGTGCCGTTCTCCAGGATGGGAGCCATGCACAGTGAGGTGTGGGCCGAGACGATGACGCCGGTGGTGGCGCACACTCTCGAAAGCTCTTCAACGGCCATGATGTACATCTGGACCGTTCCGCCTGCGCCACCATACTGCTTCGGAATCGGGATACCCATGATACCGAGCTTGCCCATCTTCTGAACGGTCTCCATCGGGAAACGCTCCTGTTCATCGACTTCGGCGGCCAAAGGCTTTACTTCGTTCTCCGCAAACGAGCGAATCATCTGCAAGAACAGTTGTTCTGTCTTTGAATAACTAAAATCCATTTTTTATCAGTTTGTAGTTGGGAGTTGTTCAGTTATTCAGTTCTCATTTCATCCAGCCTTTCAATTTTTAACTGAACAACTGAACAACTGAGCAACTGAACAACTCATTCATTTTTTAATACTTGTAAAAACCTTCACCCGTTTTACGTCCGAGCAAGCCGGCTCTCACCATCTTGCGGAGCAAGGGATGAGGACGGTATTTCGGATCGCCGAACTCTTTGTACAACACTTCCATGATGGCCAGGTTGACGTCGTTGCCGATAAGGTCGGCCAAAGCCAAGGGACCCATCGGGTGGTTGGCACCCAGCATCATGCACTTGTCGATGTCCTCAGCGCTGGCAATGCCGTCGGCGAGGATGCCCACAGCCTCGTTGATCATCGGGATGAGGATGCGGTTGACCACGAAGCCGGGGGCTTCCTTCACCTCGACGGGTTGCTTGCCAATGGAGGTGGCGAGGTCGACGATGCACTTGGTCACTTCGTCGCTGGTCAGTTGGCCTTTGATGACTTCAACGAGGGCCATGCGGTCGGCGGGATTGAAGAAGTGCATGCCGATGAATTGGGCGGGACGGCTCGTGCAGGCCGCGATTTCGGTGATCGACAGCGAGCTTGAGTTGGTGGCGAAGACGGTCTCGGGCTTGCAGATCTTGTCAAGCTCCATGAACACGTCTTTCTTCAGTTGCATCTCCTCGACGGCGGCCTCGATGACGAGGTCGGCATCGGCGAAGGTGGCGTAATCCGTTGTGGTGCTGATGTTATTCAGCAGGGCGTCGACGGCCTCTTGGGTCATCTTGCCCTTCTCGACGAGCTTACCGTAGCCCTTCGAGATGGAAGCCATGGCCTTGTCGAGGCTGGCTTGCGTGCGGCTCTTCATGACGACGGGCATCTTGGCGGCGAATGCCTTCACGATGCCTTTGGCCATGGTGCCGGTTCCGATAACACAAACTTTCATGTCTTTTGAATTTAAAGATTTGAAATTTAATGAATTAAAAATATAAGTTTTTACGATTTATCATATTAGGTCATCGCCAATAGCGATAATACAATTCCATAAAATTTCGGTCTATACAATATTGTCGTGAGGGTCTTTCCTCTATTTTTGAATGGTTATAGAATGCTATGTTGTTATTGCTCGAATCTACAATAAATAGAGAAATAGTGGAAAAGTAATCGTAGTATGGATTTAGTGTTGCTCCGCCTTGCATCATTATTAGTGCCTGATTGAAGGCTTTCAACCTGTTTTTCTCATACCGTTCAAATCCATTGGCATAAATGAGCAGTCCAAATCGTTTTCCTTGCACTTCCAAAAGGGAATCGATTGTGTGAGGAATTGGGATTAGTGCTATTTCCTTGTTGTCAAACGCTGTTTCAGATAGGCCTCGGATTTCATCGCTTACCATTCGCAGCAATGTAGTGTCGTTGACTTCAATGTTCTTCGTTATGTCGATGTTGGTTTGTTTGTCAAGATAATTGTTTACACATTGAACAGAAAGCAATGATAAAGAGTCACTTCGGTAACCATTGTCATTCTTGTCAAGGGCATATATGTCGCTTATGATTGGAAAACGTTGCACATCTGTGATTTCTTGTTTTGGCAATTTGGTAACAAAACCCTTCTTGGCCGTACAAGATGAAAAAGCCAAAACCATCAGCAGTGCAAACAGTGTATAAAGTCTTTTTGTTTTCATGGTAATATGTTTTTGTTTATTTCCTATGAGTGTCATTATTTTACTAATTTTAATCCCTTTTCGGAAAGATAGTAGCGCTGTTTGGGATGACTCGGTTTGTCGGGATAGGCACGAAGGACATAACCATCTTTAATGGCCGGATTAAGTATGTTGACTCTGACATATCTTCTACTTGTCATTTTTAGTTTTTTCATTAATACTTCCATCGTAAAGACTCGATCTCGTATTATGTTTATTAGCCTCTGAACTTGGTCACTAACTTGGTCACTAACTTGGTCACTAGCATGTTCACTAACTTGGTCACCTACTTGACCACCTACTTGACCACCTACTTGACCACTAACATGTTCACCTATCCAATAAGTAATAGTTGAGCTGACCAAATCACTTTCAAATTCCACCTTGCCTTTGGTGAGTTGCTCCCACGCCAGTATCTTGTCGATGCCGTAGCCCGCATTCTCGCCTAATTTGGCATAGCGGAAGAACTTGATGATGTTTGGGTTGCGCGGGATGGAATGTATCTGTGTGCGCAATTCCGAAAGCGGGAACATGAACCTGCCCGGATTCTGTAACTCAATGCGGTCGGTAAACACCCGAATGGTGGGATGCATAGGGCTAAAGTAGTCGGCGTGGGCACAACAATTTGTAAGACCTTCCCTCAAAGCATACAATTGCGACTCATCTTCCGCACCAATGCCATCAGGACGGGCTTCGTAAGGCGCATTCACAAAGTTGCGCAGTCGCTGGAGGATAATCTGGTACGATTCCCAGATGTTGTCTTGCTCCTGCATACGATAGGTGTAGCGCACTTGAGCTTCGGCGAGACTCTTGCCGGGTATTTCAAGGTAGTCGATCCAGAAGTTGCTCACATATCGTTGAACCACGTCACGCTGACCGAGCATCAGGATTCCACCTATTGTCAGCCGACCGTCTTTGGAAATGCCCACTTTGTCGCAGAATTGTTCGTCAGACAGGTTTTTGTAGGGGAATGATGGATTGTCGTTACGAATTTGGTTCCTAAAGGTTTCCAATGAACCTTTGTTGAGGTCACTAATACTTGTTCCCTCCACCACTTGTTCACTCTTGCTGCCAAAGGCTTGGTCGCGCATCATGGCCATGATTTCGGTTTCGGTGGCTCGACGGTCGCCGCTACCCGTGCGAATGAAAGTGTTGATGGTATTGCCGTAATAGATGGGCTTCACCAAAGAGGACGGCACGAAGAATGCCAACACCAACTTGCCATCAAAGTTGTATTTCATTCCTTTTGCCGACAACCTTAGGTTGAACTTTTCGCTGCGCAGTGTGTTCAGAAAGTCTGACTCAGTCTTTTCGCCGTTGTTTACGCCCTGAATCTCGAACTTTTTCCCAACCTGTTTGATGCCAAAGACAATCCAACCTCCCGATGTGTTCGAGAAGGCCGAAACAGTTGCCCACACATCTTCCGACAGTTTGTTTTGGCATGATTTGCATTCAAAATCATCCCACTCAATATCAGTCAACTTCAGCAATAATTCTTCTTTGGTCATGTACATCTATTAATTGAGCAAATACTTTTTCTTCATAAGCCTTCAAGTTTTCCTCGAAGGCTGAATTCTCTTTCCAGCCCTCCCAGCAGCCAGCTTCAAGCATTGCTGAAGCCGGCTGCTGATGGCTGATTCAATCATTTCCCGACGAACTTCGCGGGCCTCTTCTCCAAGAAAGCCGCCATGCCTTCCTTCTGGTCGTCGGTGGCGAAGCACTTGCCGAAGGCAACGTTCTCCAACTCGATGGCGTCGTCAGCGATGAGGTCGTAGCTCTCGTTGATGCAACGCTTGGCGTGGGCGATGGCCAAAGGCGCGTTGGCGACGATCTTTTGGGCCGTCTCCATCACCTTGTCCATCAGTTCCTCGGGTTCATACACGGCGTTCACCAAGCCGATGCGCAGGGCTTCGTCGGCGCGGATGGCCTTGCCCGTGTAAATCATCTCCTTGGCGTAGCCTTGTCCGACGAGTTTGGCCAGACGGTAGGTGCCGCTGAAACCGGGCGTGATGCCCAGTCCCACTTCAGGCTGACCGAACTTGGCCTTCGACGAGGCATAACGGAAGTCGCAGGCCATGGCCAACTCGCAGCCACCGCCGAGGCAGAAGCCGTTGACGGCAGCGATGACGGGAATTGGCAGCGTCTCGATCTTGCGGAACGCGATGGCGCCGAGCTTGCTGAACTCGTAGCCTTCCTTCTCGTAGAGATGGGCCATCTCCGAGATGTCGGCACCAGCCACAAAGGCCTTCTCGCCATCGCCCGTGATGATGAGGACGCGCGTCGCGGCGGTGTCCAAATGGCTGACGAAGTCGTCGATCTCCTTCAGGACAGTGGAATTGAGCGCGTTGAGCGACTTGGGCGCCGAAACTTTCATGACGGCGATTTGGTCGTGCTGCTCAATCTTCAAAAAGGTGTATTCCATGTCCGCAGGGATTAGATGTCCATGGGTTTCAGGTCGGGGCTGATGATGAGCTTGGCCTCCGTGGCGGCTTGCACCTGCTCGACGGTGAACTCAGGATGGATTTCCTTCAGGACGATGCCCTCAGGCGTGATGTCCATGACACCCATCTCGGTGATGATCATGTTCACCTGTCCGGCAGCGGTCAGGGGCAGCGTGCACTCCTTCAGGATCTTGGGAGCACCTTTTTGGGTGTGCTCCATGGTGAGGATCACGCGCTTGGCACCCACAACGAGGTCCATGGCGCCGCCCATACCGGGAGCCATCTTGCCCGGGATGATCCAGTTGGCGAGGTTGCCCTTCTCATCCACTTGCAGGGCGCCGAGGAACGACACGTTCACATGGCCGCCACGGATGATGGCGAACGAAGTGGCAGAGTCGAATGTGCAGGCGCCAGGCAGCAGCGTGATGGCGCCACCACCAGCGTTGATGAGGTTCTTGTCTTCCTTGCCTTCTTCGGGGGTCGGGCCCATGCCCATAGCACCGTTCTCGGTCTGGAGGGTCACGGTGACACCTTCAGGAAGGTAGTTGGGAATCAAAGTCGGAATGCCAATACCCAGATTGACAACATCGCCGTCGTGCAGTTCTTTTGCAGCACGCTTGGCAATCACTTCTCTCATTTCATTTTTGTCCATAATTGTGGTATTTAAAGATTTAAGATTTAAGATTTGTAATTTTCTTTCTGTTCTTCGATATAATCAATCAAGTTTTGATATAAGGTATTCTCATCTAACATATTGCCTTTTTCAAACAGTTGTTGGTAATACAAAAACGGTTTCCATTCTTCAGGATAATTCATCTTATCAAACAACGAGGCAACTTCGTGTAATTTGTCACTTACACTGATAGGCAAACTAATGGCTTCCAACAAATACTCCAGTTCCCAAATCTCGAAATACTTTTTGGGAATATAGTTGAAAACACAATCGTTCAGTTCATCTTCGTTTTTTGAAATGGTAATGTTCTCGTTTTTAGACACCAAGGTTTTAAGTTGTTCAAGGAATTGATGATATGAGTCATCCAAAGCCAAATAAAGCGACACAAAATCTTCCTCATTTGCCTTTACTTTATTGGTTTCGTAAAAGCAAACGACATCTTGTGGAGTAATCCATTTTGCCTTGCAACCCAAGTACAATTCACCCCAACTCTGAAAGCGCAGATTATATTTGAATATCTCTAATTCTGTCATTTCATACCTCGTTTTACCATCTCCTGAACTACAAAGGAGGCGACATCGTCGGCGTAGGTGTTCATGCCGAAGCCAGCGTCAAAACCGAGTTCCTTGGCCAGTTCGTGGGTGATACGGGCACCGCCACAGCAGCAAATCATCTTGTCGCGCAGGCCCTCGGCCTCCATCAACTCGATGAAGTTGGTCAGATTGTGAATGTGGACGTCCTTTTGGGTGACGGTCTGCGATACGAGCAGCGCGTCGGCGTGGAGCTCGATGCCTTTGGCGATAAGCTCCTCGTTAGGCACCTGCGAGCCGAGGTTGTAAGCGTCAATCATCTCGTAACGCTCAAGTCCGTAGTGGCCGGCATAGCCCTTCATGTTCATGATGGCGTCAATACCCACGGTGTGGGCGTCGGTACCCGTCGAGGCGCCGACGATAACAATCTTACGGCCGATGTTCTCCTTGATGTACTTGTCGGTCTCGTACATGTCCATCGTAGTGGATTCCACCTTTGGCACATAGATGGTCGAATAGTCGACCGTGTGGGTGCAGCTGCCATAGCAGTTGACGAAAGTGAAACCAGGTGTCAACTCCTTGTAATACACCACGCTGGGGTTCTCCAATCCCATCTTCTTCAGCAGTAGCTTGGCGGCTTCCACGGCCTCGGCGCCGCATGGCACGGGCAGCGTGAAGCTCAACTGCATCTTGCCGTCGTTCATGGTGTCGCCGTAGGGCTTTATCTTGGTGAGGTCTAAGGTCTTGTCGTAGTTCTTGGCCTCCATTGAATACAATCCTTCGCTCATTACTTTTTCCCTTTCATTAATTCGATAAACGGATTAAAATAATTCTCAGCTTTCAGCGTCACGCCAGCCAATCCCTTGCCACCGTTCTTCGGGCGTTTCACGTCTCCGAAGATACCTTTCTCCAAAGCGGTGAACAGGCCTTCCTTGACGAGTTCCTCAAGCAGCTTGATGGTGTTGTCGAGCACTTCGTGGGCGCGTTTGCGGCAGATGCCACCCTCCTTGAATTCCATCTCGTCGCCGATGTTCTTCATGTTGTTGAAGATGTAGCGGGCGTTCTCGATGGAGAGGTAACGGTCGCTCATGAACGGCGTGTGGATGGCCTCGGTGGGCATACCTAAAAGTTGCAGGCCTTGGTGCGTCCAGATGCCGATGATGTTGAACAGCGCATCTTGGATGTGGCCACGGAAGATGTTGCCCGTCATGAACTTGGTGGGCGGCATATATTTCAGCGGCGCGTTGGGGAAGATCTCGCGGGTCATCTGGGCCTGCGCGAGTTCCATGAGGAAGCCGTTTTCGAGCATCGGGTCCATCTCGAAGGCGTGACCCAATCCCATCTGCTCTTCGGGCAGACCGGCGATCTTGGCCAACTGCTCGTTGATGAGGTCGGAGGCCAAAACGGTATGTGCAGCTTCCACGGCGTCGGCGGTGGTCAGGTAGTTGTCCTCACCCGTGTTGATGATGACGCCCGCGAAGCCGTTGATGATACGGCTCATGTATTGGTCGATGAGGGTGCGCTGCATGTTGATGTCGCGGAACAAGATGCCGTAGAGGGCGTCGTTCAGCATGACGTCGAGGCCCTCGAAAGCGCCCATGATAGCGATTTCGGGCATGCAGAGACCCGAGCAGTAGTTGCAGAGGCGGATGTAACGGCCTACCTCCTCGCCCACTTCGTCCAGGGCCTTACGCATGATGCGGAAGTTCTCCTGCGTGGCGAAGGTGCCGCCGAAGCCCTCGGTGGTGGCACCGTAAGGCACGTAGTCGAGCAGGCTCTGGCCCGTGGTGCGGATCACGGCGATGATGTCGGCTCCCTGACGGGCACCGGCCTGAGCCTGCACCACGTCCTCGTAGATGTTACCCGTGGCCACGATGATGTAGAGGTAAGGCTTGGGGCCTTCGCCGATGGTCTCAAGGTAATGCTCGCGGCGTTGGCGGCGGGTGCGGATGCGGTTGATGCTCTCGTCGATGACAGGTTGCAGCGTGGCGGCAATCTGTTTCTGGTCGCGGGTCACCACCTTGGTGAGGTCGAGTTCGCCCTTGGCGACTTTCTCGGCAATCTCTTGGGGTTTGAGGCCCGTCTGGATCATGGCGTTGGCGATGAAGAACAGGATGCCTTCGCCGAGCACGCCCTTGTCTTTGATGGCATCGACCACCACATTGGGCAGCGGCACATCGCTTTCGTCCACGCCGTCGATGCCCATCAGTCGGGCGAGGGTGCGCTCCACGGCCACCGTGGTGTATTGCTCGCAGAAGGCCTGCACATCGTCAGCGATGTTCTTCGCCAGCCCTCTGGCATACTCCACTTTCTTAAAATCAAGTCCTATTTTACTTTCCATATTTTTATTATGTTGTTTAAATAATTGATTTATTGTTCATTAATTCTTGATAATCTGTTTTGTAACGACTCCCGAAGGGGTAATCACCTTTAATATATATGTGCCGGCCTCTTGTGCCGACAGGTCAATCACATTCTCTTTTGTCTCTTTCAACAACTGGCCAAGGATATTATAAATCTCAACATTTGTTATCTCATAATCAATATAAATCAGACCATTTGTTGGATTTGGATAGACTGACGGATTATCAAATTCAGCAATTCCAGTAGATAACAAATCAAGGAGTTTATAAACAACCCAATGTGAAGAATACACTTCATATAAATCCCAACGAACCATCTTTTCCCGTAAAATTGAAATCATCTCTGCTTTTTCATCAGGAGATAAATCCATAGTGAGACTCATATAATACATCATTGTCTCCATGAGGCAATAATCATTGGCATAACGGCCTTGATCTCGCATCTGAAACTCTCCTTCAGGTATCTCATTCACAAAGTCGATTTCGCGGGATGAATAAAGAGAAAGGAGTTCCGCTAAACAATCTGGACGATTGAAATACTCTTCTGCACAATTCAACCATCCTCTATAAATTCCAAATGTTCGGATTAAATCTTCGGGTTGATATCCCGTTGCCCATGCAGTCACTTCTTGGAAAAATGGACAATAAATACAAGTCTCTAACAATCGAGCAATTGAAATACTTTCCAAAGTGTCTATAGGCAATTGTACAGATTCAAGTCTAGCCTCAAAGCTTCCCAATTCTATCCATTCTTCTGTTCCTGGTATTACTGGGAATAGGTAACCATGATACGGAACTGCATTAGTTTTGTACGGCTGAAAGACTTCCTGTGCCTTTAGTTCATTTGAAAGTAAACTTACTAGTCCTGCAAATAATATTAGTAAGAGTTTTCTCATTTCAGCATCCTCCTTTCTTCCACGCCTTCCAGCACCTTCATTTGTTGGATGGCGATTTTGTTCAGTTCAATCAGTCTATCGCGTTGCGGCATACCTTTATTAATAAAGACCGCGTTCAGGTTTTCCATATTCGAGAGGCAAATCAGTTGGTTGATGTTCGCATAGTCGCGGATGTTGCCCTTCAAGTCGGGGTTGGCATCGCGCCATTCCTTCGCCGTCATGCCAAACAAAGCCACATTCAGCACATCGGCTTCATTGGCGTAAATCAAGGAGGAATGATAACGGTCAATCTCTTCTGGAATAAGATTCTCTTTTATGGCATCCGTGTGGATATGGTAGTTTATCTTTGCCAACTCACGCTTCACCGACCAACCGAGTTGCTTTTGTTCTTCTTCTTTTAAGCGTTGGAATTCCTTGACCAAATAGAGTTCAAACTCCACAGAAACCCAACTGGCGAATTTGAAAGCAATGTCCCTTTGGGCATAAGTGCCTGCCAAAGATCCACTTTTGCTAACCAAACCGATTGCATTAGTCAATTCAATCCATCTTGATGGGCTCATTGTGAATGCATTACTGCCTGCCTGCTTCAGCAGGGGGTCGAATTCGACCCCCCTAAAATTCGGGTTGTTCAGCATTTCCCAAAGACCTAAATATTCAATGGTATTCTTTGAACGCAACCAGTTCTTAACCACATCTTTAGGTTCGATTGGATTTCTTTGTTTGGCAATATCGGTAATGCAAATGTAATCCATCCCATTGACTTTGATGGTCTTTATTTTCGTATCTTTTACAAGTATCTGCGTCATACCGATTCTCCTTTCTCTTTTCTAGAGGGGGTCGAATTCGACCCCCTGCCCAAAGTGGTCGAATTTGACCACTTTGGATTTAACCCCCTCGAATTCGAGGGGGTTTTTAATTGTGGCGAATTCGGCATATTTAAAAACTCTCTCGCCGTCTCAATCCACTCCTTGTCAATCCCCAAACTCTCGGCGATATTCAGCGCCTCGTGCGGCACTTCGCCGTCTTGCACCTCCACGAGTTCGTAGTTCATCGTGCCGTTCTCGAAGCCCTTCACCCGCAGGCAATGGGCGTCGGTCGGCTCTATATCGTAATGCGTGGTCATGACGAGGCTCAAACGCTTGTCGGCCAGCACCTTCACCAAGGCGGAGACCAGGGCCGTCCCCTCGGTGGGATTGGTGGTGCGCGCCGGCTCGTCAATCAACGCCACTATCTTCTTGTCGCCACGCGATGCCTTGATGACGGCATCGATGTTCTTCATCTCTGCGGCAAACGACGACAGCCCCTTCTCGATGGACTGCTCGTCGCCAATGCAGAAGTAAATTTCGTCCTTAACGGCTATCTCGGCTGATTGGGCCGGAATGCCAAAACCGTATTGGAACAGGTATTGACACAGCGTCAAGGTCTTCAAAACCACGGTCTTGCCTCCCATGTTGGCTCCCGTGATCAGCGTCGGTTTCAGCCCGAACTCCAAGGTCACAGGCTGGAATTGCTTCTTCGTCTTTTCGAGGGCATCCTTCACCTGCGGGTGGAACATGCCTTCGTAACGTGTCACGTCGTTGTTGGAAATGCTCGGGAAACACAATCCCAACTGATTCATCTGCAAGGCCTTCGCCAAATTGAGGTCAATCTTCGCCAAGGCCACTTGCGCGGCTTCCAACGCCTTCGCAAAAGGATGCAACTGCTTGCTCAGGTCGCGACGCACGCCTTCTTCAATCTCGGCGGCTTCCACCAACAGCTCTTCCTGCTGCTCTGGATGCTGGCGCATCTGCGAGCGTAAGTCTCTCAGTTCCTGGCAATAAGAGTCATACACATAGAACGTCGCCATCTTCAGTCCGTCGGGGTCGAGGATGGTGATGACCTCATTGAGGTCAGGGATTGCGACGGCATCATCCAAGCCGTGGTTCCTTAGGCGTTCCGCCACATCGACGGCCAAAATCGCCAAGTGCTTTACCTCGAAGAGCTCAATGTCGTCGAGCACCGCATTTTGACTCAGGTTCTTGATGGTTGTGCGGATGTCCTTCAGCCCTTGCAGGCGGAACTGAAGTGTATTAATATAAGGTGTGTCGGTCTGCACGATGAACTCCACAAACCGATGCAGCACGGCGTAGGTTTGGGCAATCTCCTCCCCTGTCCGCATCATCGGCTGGTCGAGCAGCCAACGACGCGTATAGCCTGCTTGCAGTTCGAGTTGCTCGAACATGAAACGCAGGCCGCAAGGTGATTCTATGTGGTCTCTCAATTGCATACTGGGTTCGCAAGCGTCTCGCTTGCAGCATTATGGTCTTTCATTAAATCATAAACCGGCAGTTGTATCGCCTCCGAAAGTCGGGCGCAAAGCGTGTCGGAATCCAAGGTCACGCCTAAGGGCGAGGTCGGGTTCACCGTCACGGCGATCAACTTGCTCTTTTGCAGCACTCTAAGCGTGCCACCAGTCTTCAAAAACATTCTGTACTGTTGCGGACTGACGAAAATCTTCGTGAAGTCGCGCACCACCAATTCGGTGGTCTTCAGTTTCGGGTTCTTCCTCACCTTTTCGAGGAATCCGTCCACCAAGGCACCCGCTACATAAAGCGTCTTGCAGCGGTCCATGCCCTCGAAGCGGAAGTCCTGCGACAGCGAGGAGATGTTGCTCAATTCGTGCAACGCGCCTTCGTCGTCGATGTACCACACGCCTTTCTCGATGGGCATCAGCAGTTTGAGGTTGTCGTCGCTGCTGAGTTCGATGTTGATGAGGTCCACCACGAACTTGGTTTGTTGCACCAAGGTGTTCATATTGGTCGAATAGGCCGCGCCCGTGGCGAGTATCATGCTCTGGCTCACGGCGGGCGAAGCAAGGCTCATCCGCGACAAGGCCCCGTCGATGATGACGAGTTCGATGCCCACGCGGTGCATGTCTTTCATCCAGCGCTTCAATCCGCTGGCCGACGAAGGTCCCGACAGGAGAATCTTGCCCCCTGTCAAGGCTTTGGCCGTCACCACACGACCCAACGAGGTGTTCTCGTCGCTCACATCGATGAGTTCGGAGACGATGCGTTTCTGGCGGTAATGCGTCTCGGAGGTGCCGAAATACATGCCTTGACGCAGATAGATCTCCGGCTTCTGGGTGCGCGTCACCTGATCGGTGGTCTCTCCATCAATGCCTATTGAAGTCACGGCAATGCGCTTCCGGTCGACGGGCAGGCGGTCGAGCACATAGTTCAGACTGACGGTCTTCCCCGTGTTCTTCTGCAACCCGACGATCGAGAGGCTGTCGTATTTCAATATTTCGTTGATGAAGGACATAGATTTTAGATTTTATAAATAACCTCGGGCAAAATCCCAAGTTTCGAAAAAGCAAACAATTTCTTCCCCAAATCTTTCAATGAAGCACCGATATGATAAACCGTGTCGTCAATGATCAGGAATCTGTCGTGAATGTCGGTTCTTTCTTCCACATCGATTTGAGGATACTGGCTGTTGTGGCGGTTCAAGTCCAATTGGAACTGGTTGGAGATGCTTCTGGTGACAATCTTCGCCGATACATTGTTTTCCCGCTTCGAAAGCGTCACAAGCACAGATTCATCAATGTAGTTGTCAATCAGAACGATACTGTTTTTCGCCGACTTTATCAGATTGGAGGCAAAGACATGGGCATCAAATATTTGACCGTCATAGAAAACACCTTCAACGGGTGGCAATGAAGTACGGACAAAGAAATCAACTTTTTCCGATAGTTCATCGATTTGTCGCTCATGTTTTATAAGTCGGTTGTCGATTCGCTCCTCAAGATGCAGCAGTTGTTGGTTAAAGGCATATCCTTTCAACAGATACTCTTTCAATACCTGATTTGCCCAACGCCTGAATTGGGTACCTCGCTGCGACTTGACACGATAACCAACAGAAATGATGACATCAAGGCTATAGAGTTTTACAGGACGGTCGGAAAAAGGAATGTGCAAAAAATGCACATTGCTTTCTTGGTCAAGTTCACCTTCCGCAAACACATTATTGATGTGCCGCGTTACAACGGTTCTATCCTTTTGAAACAATTCAGCCATCTGCGCCTGCGTAAGCCAAACAGTTTCGGCCTCGATGCGCACTTCCAACTCAATGCTGTTGTCAGGTTGATAGAGTATGATTTCTCCTTTTTCCATTACTTTTAATAGTCGTTTTGCTTCTCCCCTAGGCCATCCTTATTGAACTATCGCATATTTTGCGACAGTTTGACGATTCATTTTGCCATCCTTTTGAACCTGTGCAATTTCTGCACAAGTTAAAGCAGTTGGTATGGATTCCTTACATACTTGCATTTTTCCTTCTTTGTGAACTACAGAGGTTTTCTCGGCAGTTATAAAGAAATTCTTTACAACTGAATCTAATACCAACACGCTTTCTTTCAGCATATTGTCACTATAAAAGCCCACATTCCTATTTAGGGTGTCAGTTATTAAACAATCCTTAATAACTGAACCCAATGCTAATTTATTCTCTTTTAATATGTTGGCTCTAAAATAATCCATATTCTGCTTCAAGGTGGCAAATTGTAGAGACGCGACCAAATCGCGTCCCTACAGTTGCACCTTAATTAATTATCTATTCGCGTTTCTCTCGTGTCTCTTCAAAGCCTTCGGCTCGATGTTCATCCTCTCGCCTTCGAGCAGTGAAATCACGCCGTCAACGGCCTTGTCGGCAGCCACCTGTTCCTTGGCGCGGGCAGCCTGGCACTCGGGGCAGTTGCACTCGCTGTGGTACTCGGTCGGCTCGGTGTAGGTCGTGATGACGCCTTCGAAGTTGCGCAACACCACCTTGCCAGGAGCCTGTGAGATGACGTATTGTGGCATGACCGGGGTCTTGCCGCCACCACCGGGAGCATCGACGACGAAAGTCGGGATGCAGAAGCCGCTGGTGTGGCCGCGCAGTCCTTCGATGATCTCAATGCCTTTCGAGACGGGCGTGCGGAAGTGCTCCAAGCCCATCGAGAGGTCACACTGATAGATATAGTACGGGCGCACGCGCATCTTGACAAGCTCGTGGACGAGGTTCTTCATCACATGGACGCAGTCGTTGACGCCACGGAGCAGCACGCTCTGGTTGCCCAACGGGATACCGGCATTGGCCAGCATCTCGCAAGCACGGCGCGACTCAGCGGTCACCTCGTTCGGGTGGTTGAAGTGCGTGTTGATCCAAATCGGATGGTACTTCTTCAGCATGTCGCAGAGTTCAGGCGTGATACGTTGCGGGCAGACCACAGGGGTACGGGTGCCCAAGCGGACGATTTCCACATGCGGGATCTGGCGCAAGCGCGAGATGATGTATTCCAACTTCTTGTCGCTCACCATGAGGGCGTCGCCACCAGAGAGCAATACGTCGCGCACGCTCTCGGTCTTCTCGATGTATTCGAGGGCTTTCTCGATACGGTCGGGACCACATTCGTTGTCGGTTTGGCCGGCAAAACGACGGCGCGTGCAGTGACGGCAGTACATCGAGCACATGTCGGTGATGAGGAACAGCACGCGGTCGGGATAACGGTGGGTCAAGCCGGGCGTCGGCGAGTCTTCATCTTCGTGCAGCGGGTCGAGCAGGTCGGCAGCCGCCTGATGGGTCTCCAATGCGGTCGGGATGCACTGACGGCGGACGGGGTCATGCGGGTCGTTCGGGTCGATGAGGCTCAGATAATAAGGAGTGATGGCCATGCGGAGGGTCGAGAGGGTCTTTCTCACGCCTTCTTCCTCCTCGGCGGTCAACTTCACATATTTCTTCAAATCCTCAAGGGTCTCGATGCGGTTCTTCACCTGCCATTTCCAGTCGTTCCACTGCTCGTCGGTGACTTCCGGGAATAATTGTTTTCTTCTTGATTCTGCCATAGTAGTCTTATTTTGACTTCGGGACTTCGGGACACGGGACTACGGGACATCCAACCCGTCCCGTAGTCTCGCAGTCTCGTAGTCTCGCGTCCTCAATTACGCATACAACTCTTCAAAAATCTTACGGAGTTTCGGGCTTTCGCGGAGTTCCTGCAAGGTGAATTCGGCGTGGCCTTTGGTGTAGCCGTTGCCCATGATCATGTTCACGTCGGCACCGATGCCTTCAGCGCCCAATGAAGCCTTGGTGAAGCTGGTGGCCATCGAGAAGAAGTAGACGATACCGTCATCCTTCGTGCAGAGCACGGCGGTCATCTCTTGGTCGGGCACGTTGACGCAGTTGATGGTCACGTCGGCCATCTTGCCGTTGGTCAGCTTCTCGACGAGTTCATAGACTTGGACGGGCGTCATGCCAGCAGCGCTTTCCACGATGTCGCAGAAGCCGAGGTCCTTGATACGTTGGGTCGACTTGGGGCTGTTGGCGATACCGATCACCTTACCCGTGACGCCGACGCGCTTCTTGGCTTCGTAGGCGCAGAGCATACCGCTCTTACCACCGGCGCCAAGGATGACGACGGTTTGGCCGTATTGGCACAACTTGGCGGTCTGGGCAGGAGCACCAGCCACGTCGAGGGCGCTCAAAGCGAGTTTCTCGGGCATGTCGTCCGGAATCTTGGCATAAATGCCGCTTTCGAACAGAATGGCCTTACCCTTGATGTCGACTTGGTCAACATCGGGACGGATTTCCAGGATCTCGTCGATGCGGAGCGGAGTCAGCGAAAGGCTGACGAGGGTGGCGATGCGGTCGCCTTCCTTCAGGTCGATCTTGCCTTTCAGTGCGTCACCTATCTTCTCGACCTTGCCGAGGAGCATACCGCCAGAGCCGGTACGACGGTTGCGGTGCTTGCCTTGCAGCTCCACGTTGAGGAACATCTCCTTCTTCACCTCTTCCATAATTCTCTCTTGGCTTGCGCCTTCACCAGCCTGTTGCTTGGCGTAGTTGTGGATGTCGGTGAACGAAGCGGAGTCGATGTTCAGGGTCTGCACGTCGATGAGAATCTCGTTGTCCCAAATCTCGTCCATGTTGTTGTTCAACTTGTTAGCGGGTTGCGGCAGCACGCCGACGGGTTCGATTACACGGTGAGTACCGTATTTGTTACCATGTTTTTGCATTGATTTTAATGTTTAATTGTTTATTGATTAAATGTTTAATTGTTGTTTTGTTTGAGTCGAATTTCATTTTTTCGAACACACAGGACGGACAGGCAAACCACCGCATATATAGCCAAAACTACCTGAGTATTCGCTGTCTGAATAAGCATTGAAATCGAAAAGCCACGCTTCGCCAGCCATATCCGTAAAAAGCGAACTTGACCAATAGCTAGCATTTTGGCCATCGAGAGATATGGCATCTACATATTGGCCTGCGGCAGGCAAGAAAATACAATTGCCATTCGATCCAGTGACAAGACAGCCTGTAACGCCATTTTGCGTCATCCACTCATGCGTGGTGTTTTTATACAATTCTGTCCACTGTTCTTTAGAAGGTGTCAACCACCCATTGCCCCATTTGACCCTGGCAGCATCATCTTGCAGTTGCAATTCAGTCAAGTCGTCTGTAAACCCATTATCGCCAAACTTTGACATTGTGCAATACTTAGTGAGTTTGTCCCAAGCACCATTACAGTACTTATAGTTAATCCAAGTGAAGGTAGTCTTAGGTTCAGTCTCAGCCCAAGCAAAATAATCACCATAACTTTCTGGAGTATCTGCACCAACATTGCAAGTCGCCCAAAGAGTTCCGCTCGGCAAACCAAGGTCAACCCATTCGTGGCCGTTAAGCGTTCCTGTTGTAGTTTCGTTAGGTTTCGGATCCTTTTCGCACGACGGCATAATGCAAACCGCTGCCAGTGCCATTGCTAATACTAATGCCTTTTTCATTGTTGCCAAATTAAAGATTCAATTATCCTTTATTTATTGCGTGGTTTCAACCCAAGGATTTCGCGAGCCTCATCGGAGGTGGCAATCGGGCGACCGAGTTCGTTGGCGAGGCGGACGACCTTGGAGACCAGTTCACCATTCGATTGAGCAAGCACGCCCTTCGAGAGGTAGAGGTTGTCCTCGAAGCCCACGCGGACGTTACCACCCATGGCGATGGCAGCGGCGGCCATCGGGAAGGCATGGCGACCTACGCCGGTGACGGTCCAAGTGGAGCCAGCGGGGATGCCATTCACGAGCCAGCAGAGGTTGGCAACGGTAGCGGGAGTGCAGCCGGGCACGCCCAACACGAAGTTGAACTGCATGGGAGCGCCAGGGGCCTGACCTTTCTTGGCCATGTTGAGGATGGTGTCGAGGTGACCCATCTCGAAGCATTCGTATTCGGGCTTGATGCCGCGTTCCATCATGCGTTTGCCGAAGGCGCGCATAGTGGGCATGGTGTTGTCAAAGATCTCGTCGCCGAAGTTGCAGGTACCGCAGTCGAGGGTAGCCATTTCGGGCAACGGGTCAGTGTCAGTCGATTGGAGACGCTCGTCGGGAGTCATGCCGACGGCACCGCCAGTCGATGGGATGAGGATGACGTTGGGGCACACCTTCAGGATGGCCTCTTCGCACTCTTGGAAACGGCCACGGTCCTGGGTGGGCGTGCCGTCGTCCCAGCGGACGTGCAGGTGGACGATGGCGGCACCGGCGTCGACGGCCGACTTGGCCTCGCGCACGATTTCCTCAACGGTATAAGGCACATTGGGATTCTGTTCCTTAGTGACTTCCGCGCCGCAGATGGCGGCAGTGATGATCAGTTTATCCATTTCGTTGATTTTCAGATTTAAGATTTAAAATTTAAAGATTGTTTTGTTCGGGTCTTCTAATTCCCCGCCTTTCAGGCTTGGGGTTGTTTTACTCCCCCGCCCTTCGGGCACCCCCTCAAGAGGGGGACGCCTACCGGACGCTGATTTTGCGCCGCTTTGCGCCTCCCCCTTTTAAGGGGGGGCAGGGGGGATTCAAGCTCCTCACTTCCTCTGGCAATCCTTAGGAGTCACGCAGGTACCCGAGGCGCGGCAAACGAGGATAGGCTCATCCAATTCGTCGGCGGCTGAGGGCGAGATGTCGGGGCGGGCTTGGGCCACCTTGCGAGCCTCAAACATCATGTGGCGCGAGGTATTGCCTTCGCGGTCGATCCAGCCTTCGGCTTCGATGAAGTCGCCTGCATACACAGGGGCCTTGAATTCAATCATGTCGTATGCGCAGAAGAGGCCTTCGTCGCCGTCGCGCATAATCAAGAGTTCGGTAGCCACGTCACCGAAGAGGTGAACCATGTGGGCGCCGTCAACCAAATTGCCACCATAGTGGGCATCCTTTGCGCTCATGCGCAGTCTGATCTTTGTTCTGTATTCCATTTTCTTCAGTTGTTCAGTTGTTAGTTATTCAGTTTTCAGTTGTCGCTTTGCGTCATTGCGAGGAACGAAGCAATCCAGACAACCAGTTATTCAATTATTTCTCCACATAAATCGCATCGACATAAATACCCGAAGCATGCACGCACTCAGGCTTGATTTCGCCAACGGGGACCAGCTTCTCGGCTTCGACCACGACATAGTCGGCGGCGGTGGCCATCAGCGGGTTGAAGTTGTTGGTCGTGCCAAGGAACACCATGTTGCCGAATTCGTCGACGATGTTGGCGCGCAGGAAGGCGATGTCGGCCTTCAGGGGCTTCTCAAGGAGGTAGTCCTTACCATCGACGTTCACAATCTGCTTGCCGTCCGCCATGATGGTGCCAAGACCCGTGGGGGTCAGCACGCCGCCCAAACCTGCACCGTAGGCACGGATGCGCTCGGCGAGGGTGCCTTGCGGGACGTATTCAACAATCAAAGTGCCTTCGTTCTTCTGGATGGCGGTCTGTTTGTTGGTGCCCGTGTGCGACACGATGGCCTTCTTCACCTGGTGGTTGCTCACCAGTTTGCCGTGGGCCACTTCGTCGTAAGCCGTGTCGTTGGCAATGATAGTGAGGTCTTTAACGCCCTTTGCGACGATGGCGTCAATGATTTGCGTAGCGCTTCCCACGCCGAGGAAGCCGCCGAACATAATCGTCATGCCGTCGTGAACCTTCTCAACGGCCTGTTCTAATGTAATCTGCTTGTTCATAATGTGTTATGATTTTGAATTTGTAATTATTACTTGCTTAAAAGTCTGCAAAGTTACTGAGATTTCCGCCATTTTCCAAACAAATTAATAATTATTTTATAAAGAGGTGGGTAATCTTATTAGGTTCAAGGTTTTGCACAACAAAAAAGCCGCCAATTACTCGGCGGCTCTTGCTTCCTCCTTTTGCAGGAATCACTTTTTCACAATCGTGAAGTTTTTGTCATCCATCGGCTCAATAGCGAATCCGGTGTTCAACGAGATTTGGGCATCGCAATGGTCTTCAGAATAGGGTATGATAAAGTACGACCAATTATTGGCTCTGATGATGCCGTTTTTAACATCGATGGTGCCAAAATCCCCTTTTAGTTGCATAGTCTTGTAAATCACTCCAATGCTGTCGTATGCAACCAAACGTTCATTAGGGTCGAAGCCAAAATGGGTGTTATTATTTGGAATCACCAACCATGTCGATTCGGAAAAACGCGTCCTCAATTCGGCATCTTCCTTGTCGCGGGCTTCAAGACGGCTTCTTTCATTGCCGAGATACTCTTTCAAACCATAACGCGCTGATATTCTTTCTATTTCAGCATTTTCAATCGTATCCGGAATGGCGACCTCCGTTGAAATCACCTCGGGGATGGTTTTGCCTGAACGAATGTTGCTTCTCCAATCGGGAACCAAATCATCCAAAAACAGTCCGTAGGCAGGTCCGGTGAGATAGGCAAATGAATTGCTGTAACCGTTATTATCCCTTCCTTTCATAATGGCAGCCGCAACCAATCCCTTTCTAATCGTCTCATTATCATTGTCCAAAGGCAACAATTTGAATGCCGTATATTCCGCCATTCCTTCATGGCACTCAAATTGGTTTTCGTTGCCGTTTGGGAACAACGTTTGACGATATTTGCGCACCGTCATCGCATCGCGTAGGCCTTCCGTTAGGTCTTTGGAATCGTTTTGCAGCAAGTCCTTCAAAATGCCCAATTCGAGTTTCAGCAAAAGTTCACCTTCTGTTTCATCAAGATGCTGGTTGAATGAACCGCAAGCGGGCAAACCGATTTCATCTTGGATGCGGTGCCAACTCTCATGTATCAGAAGATGCGTGTTGGTCATCAAATCTCGGTTGCCGTCCCATATCACGCAAGTCCAATCCTCGCCACAATAAGTAATGGATGTGTTGGCGATAATGATGTCTTCAGGAAGTTGTCCGAAATAAAGGTTTCCTTTTTGCGTGAAAGTGTTTTCCTTATTTTGCTGATTGGCAACGAGATTCCGCGTTTGTACATCAACGAACATTGTCGGGCCATAGAGCGTTTTGCCCCACAACTTGCCGTTGTCCGCATCGGAAACCTTTTTCAGATTCTCGAAACATGGAGCGGCTTTCTCCATTGGATTGGATTTGGATTGCGAACAGGAAGTGCTTGAAAAACAAAGGACAAGCACCAAAGCCAAACAGTAAAAAGTCTTTTTCATATCGGATAATGTTTGAATGGTCTACCGTACCCTTAGGCTATAAATAAAAGACCCGCCCTAGTTCGCTGGTCTTAGGGAAGCGTGTCGGATTCTGTCGCTGCAAACATACGAACTTTTTCCAAACCCGCAAGCATTTTGGTGAATAATGCTGAAAAAACAAAAAAGCCACCAATCTCTCGGCGGCTTTCGTTCTCGTCATCCGTATTTCTTAGTTGTTCATGAAGGCAACCTGTCCCATTAGGCTGGTGCTCACCGTGTCGTAGGCAGCGGCGTAGTTGTACAGGAAATCCAGCACCTTGTTGCTGGGCTTTTGCCTCTCGCTCTCCTCGCGGAAAGCCTTTCTGATTTGCGACACCAGAATGGCGTCTTCGACGGATGAAGGATAAGCGGCGTAACTATTTCTCATAGGCGTTTGTTAGGTTAGACTTTACCTTACAAACGCTGCCTCTCCCCGATTATTATATCTCGTTGAGAAAATTTTCTCAGAAATTAATACGTCAATGTCATATTGTTGGCCACCATCATCTTACGCAAGTTGATCAAGGCGTAACGCATACGACCCAGCGCCGTGTTAATGCTCACATTGGTGATGTCGGCGATGTCCTTGAAGCTCATGTCGTCGAAGATGCGCATCCTGAGCACCTCGCGCTGCTCGTCGGGCAGGAAGGTGATCATGCGGTGCAGGTCGGAATAGATCTGGTCCACGACCATGCCCTGCTCTACAGAATGGTCCGTAATCGGCACGTTGTCAATGTAGTTGTAGTCCTCGCTCGACGACTCCACAGTGGGCAGGCGGTTCTCCTTACGGAAATGGTCGATGACGAGATTGTGGGCGATGCGCATGGCAAACTGCACGAAACGGCCGTCGTCTTTATAAGACTTCGACTTGATGGTCTGGATCACCTTGACGAAGGTGTCCTGAAAGACATCGTCGGCTAACTGCTTGTCTTTCACAAGCGTAAGTATATAAGAATAGACCTGTTTCTGGTAACGGCCAATCAATAATTCAAAACTGTGAACATCGCCGTCTTGGTAACGTTCAATCAGTTCCCTGTCGCTTTTCACTATGTTGGACATTTGGTCCCCCTTTCGTTGTGCATTCATCGTAAATGCTTGTTAATAAAGGGTATAAATCTCTCGATAGCGTCTCTCCTATTGATTGGTTAGTGAATATTTGCACTGCAAAAATACGAATTTTTCGGAAATGCAAGCAAAAATTTGAGATTTTTTTCGATGGAGGGCAATAATTTTGCCAGAAATGAGTAGCTCACATCCACTCCACCACCCCGCTCCGAATGTCGTAAAACGCGGCCACGACTTGCGCCTTTTCGTGCTTGACAATTTCATTTTCAGCGATGATCTGCGCCATCCTCTTGGCGTGGCGACGCGCATTGTCGTCAATTTGGCACGATGCTGCCAACGAAGGTCTGATGCGCTCGGCAATGGTCTTGATGTGGCCCGGCAAGTCGCCACCTTGGCAAGTGGCCGTGACCGCACCGCAACTCGAATGGCCAAGTACGACAACCAATTGGCTATGAAGGTGCTCGACGGCATACTCAATCGAACCAAGGACATCCTCATCGACCACGTTGCCCGCATTGCGGATGACGAAAAGGTCGCCCAGGCCTTGGTCGAACAGGATTTCGGGAGCCACGCGGCTATCGGAGCAACACAGCACCACAGCGAAAGGCTGTTGACCCTTGGCAAGCTGCTCACGGTCAGCGGAATAATCCGCTTTTCGTGTTGATTTTCCGCTTGCGAAACGGGCATTGCCTTCCTTGAGGGCTTCCAAGGGCCATTCGGCAATCCACTGTTCGAGCAATGAAACGCGTTGTGCATACTTATCCATCTGTCCTTCAACGAAATCGTCGCTGTATTTTCGGTCGCAGAAGCCATTGCCGCGTGCCACATAATCGTCGTCGTCAAGCGAGCTGAAAACCTCTTCATAGTTCTTCAGATACTCTCGGTTCTCGACCAGGAGCCTCCGCAGGTCATCCAAGTCCGCCTCAAACCATTCGTCTTCAAAATTGTATCGTTTTTTCATCGTCTGTAAATTTTGGCCACAAAGGTACGAAAATTTGCTGTTTTATTGTCTATAGACAACAAAATTCGCGTTTTGATGAGTTTTGTGGTTTGTGGACAACAAAATATGGTTTTGGTGGATTTTGTGGTTTATAGGCGATGAAAAAACTTGAACTCGCTGCAAAATAAAAAACTTATTGAGAATCCAACTATTTACCATTGGTAGCGAGCTTTGGCTCGTTCAGCCATCAGCTTACGCTTTTCAGCTTTCTGTTTTTCAACTATTCCCATCACTTCCTCACGTTCATTATCAATGAGCAAATCCGCTGCCGCATCGTTGTAGTTTGTTTTGCCAAAAGTAGTGTCAATTAGAGGTTTGAAGGAACGAGGACGCTCGTGTTGGAATGAGTCAATGACCATTCTCATTTCATTCGGGATATATTTCTCTATCCCATATCTTATTTCCATAGGGATACCCCAAATTGCCTCTGCGATGCCGCCAACGATGGCACCCAAAGTGTCGGCATCGGCATCCAGACTGACCGCCAAACGAATGGCATCTTCAAAGTTAGCAGCTATGCTGATGATTTTCAGAGCCACTGGCACAGTACCTTGACAAGTTTCATTAAACTTGTTCAGAACTGCCAACTTTGGCATGTTTATGTCGTAGCCCGAAAACTCAACACAATCATTTATGATTTCGTCTATATGCATAGATGCTTCCTGATAATGATATCGGTTGAACTCCATAGCTTTGAAAATGGCCAAGGCCACGGTTTGCGCACCTTTGATGCCCTCATCATGATTGTGAGTTGGGATAGCTGTGGCAGCCGCCGCATCCAATACTTCGTACTCCGTTTTATACCAATGCGCTACAGGGCTCACCCTCATTGCAGCTCCGTTACCATACGAGTTGTATGGTTGAGGGTTTTCGCTATGAACCCATCGACAAAAACGACCACCGTAGCCACCCATGGGACGAGGATAACGGTTGCACCAGTCGTGGATGGCTTCGCCAAAGTCCCTGTTGCGTAGCAATGCATCTGCAACAGCCACAGTGCAAATGGTGTCGTCAGTGAAGCCGTTTTCAGAGGACAGCCACTCAAAATTGTAGTCGTTGGTAGGGTTGAACTCCCAACGGCTTCCAACTATATCTCCTATGATTGCGCCTAACATATTTGTGTGAGTCTAGTTTTCATTGTAATTAGTTGTTCTCAAACAGTAAGTGAGCCCCAATAACTAAATGAGACGAACTACTTATCAACAATATCCATCAACAGCAGTTTTTACCTCGTCGTAACCTATACCATTTTTTGAATTAGTAAGTTTTTGCAAGCGACCAAGTGAGACTGTTTTATTGTCACCACAAGCTTGGTTGATGATTTCTGTAGGTACTACCCAAAAACGCCAATTATCCAAATGAAGAGGATTTGAGGATTCTTTAGTTTCACCCATATTTAAGCAGAAGACATAGATGTCGTTCTGACGCTTGAATTCGGATGTAGAATCTTTGTATCGAGAATAGGCTTTGGTAATGCTGAAAGTCGGCTGGGAAGAAGTCTTTCCATCGCTATGCCAGGAATGGTAGTAGGCCGTTTCTTTTACCTCAATACGACGACCACGATAATTAATGTCCCATAGAGTCCAACCATTCTTGTTATATGGTTTCATCTGGCCGAGTGCTTGGGCTATAATAAATTCAGCAATCTGATCTTGCATATCCCAAATGTTAGAGAACTGAAATCGCCAAAAGTCAATTACAGTCAAACCAATAGGTTGCCCCGCAAGTTTAAATGATTCTGATCCTTTAAGAGGAGAAAATGGTTGTTTCGGCATATTTTTATTTGTTTGTCAATACAATCTTATTCTATTGAGTTACAAAAATAAAACAATTTGTTCTTCTATCGGCAGATTATTGTTTTTTTATTCGATGTATGGAAAAATACAAAAATGTTTTACGCTGTTTTCTCCAAAAATACCGAAATGTTTTTGTTCGATTTCTCCAAAAATACGTAAATCTTATTATTTTCTTCTTCCCCTCTCCTATTTCCCCGCTTTTCCCTACCTTTGCAGTTTCAATTTTTCGAAACTGTGAAGGAGAAAGAAATACACTATATCACCATCCGAAACGCCAAGGTCAACAACCTGAAAGGCATTAGTTTACGGATTCCAAAGAACAAACTTGTGGTCATCACGGGCCTTTCCGGCTCGGGCAAGTCGTCGTTGGCTTTCGACACGCTTTATGCCGAGGGGCAACGCCGCTATGTGGAAAGCCTCAGCTCGTATGCACGGCAGTTCATGGGCCGCCTCAACAAGCCCGACGTGGAGAGCATCACCGGCCTCTCCCCTGCCATCGCCATCGAACAGAAAGTGAACTCGCACAACCCGCGCTCCACCGTGGGTACCAGCACCGAGATCTACGAGTTCCTGAAGCTGCTCTATGCGCGCATCGGCAAGACCTACTCGCCCGTGAGCGGCAAACTGGTCAAGAAGCACCAGGTGATGGATGTGGTCAACTACATCCTCAGCCTCGAAATCGGCGCAACGGCCTACATCGTCGCGCCCATCATCCTGCCCGAAGGCCGCACCCTCGACGAACACCTTAATATATTGATGCAACAAGGCTTCTACCGCATCTTCTACAACGGCGAAATCGTCAAGATTGAGGATTTCCTCGACAAAAAGAAAAAGGTGAGTGAGAAGAAAGTGAAACTGCTCATCGACCGCATCAGAATCAGCGAAAACGCGGCGGAAAACATGGGGCGGTTGTCGGATTCGGTACAGACAGCTTTCTACGAAGGCAAGGAGACCTGTCAGGTGATCAGCGAATTGGACGGTGAGCGAAAGGAAACTGACTTCTCATCGCGTTTCGAGGCGGACGGCATCACCTTCGAGCCGCCTACAGCCAATATGTTCGCCTTCAACAACCCCTACGGCGCGTGTCCCACCTGCCAGGGCTTCGGCAATGTCATCGGCATCGACCCCGACCTTGTGGTGCCCAACAAGAGCCTGTCGATTTACGAAAACGCCATCGCCTGTTGGCGCGGCGACAAAATGAGCGAGTGGAAAGACGCACTTATCCGCGTGGCCGACAAGGTGGGCATACCCATTTTCAAGCCGTTCTATGAGCTGACCGAGGAACAGAAGCAACTCCTTTGGACAGGCAACCGCTATTTCGAAGGTATCGACGACTTTTTCAAATATGTTGAGACACAGACCTATAAGATACAATACCGCGTGATGCTGGCGCGTTATCGCGGCAAGACGGTCTGCCCCGAATGTCATGGCACACGCCTGCGCAAAGAGGCGCAATACGTGAAGGTGGGCGGCAAGAGCATCACCGACTTGGTGCAGATGCCGTTGGACGAACTGAAGGCTTTCTTCGACCACCTCAAACTCGACGAAAACGACAGCAAAATCGCCTCTCGCCTGCTGGTCGAAATCAACAACCGCTTGGATTTCATCATTGAGGTGGGTTTGGGTTATTTGACCTTGAACCGACTCTCCAACACGCTTTCGGGCGGCGAGTCGCAGCGCATCAACCTCGCTACTTCGTTGGGCAGCAGTTTGGTCGGTTCCACCTATATCTTGGATGAGCCGAGCATTGGGTTACATTCGCGTGACACCGAGCAACTTATCAAAGTGCTGAAACGCCTTCGCGACATCGGCAATACGGTGATTGTGGTCGAACACGACGAGGAAATCATCCGCGCCGCAGACTACATCATCGACATCGGGCCGATGGCGGGTGCCTTTGGCGGCGAAGTCGTGTTTGAAGGCGAAATCAAGGACTTAATCAATTGCGAACGTAGCTTGACAACGCAATATCTGACGGGCAAGATGAGCATCCCCGTGCCGCAACGTCGGCGCAAAAGCAGCAACGCCATCATCGTCAAAGGCGCGACGCAAAACAACCTCAAGAACCTCACCGTGCGCTTCCCGCTCAACATGATGACCGTCATCACGGGCGTGAGCGGCTCGGGCAAGTCGACCTTGGTAAAGGATGTTCTCTACCCCGCCAT
>OCTW011610539.1_pt1 | contig 54801 bp, 86 predicted proteins | sample 1539671 | NCBI WGS metagenome assembly OCTW01 (sample SAMN02144230, study PRJEB22623) | gut metagenome | biome: sheep rumen | host: Ovis aries | place: New Zealand | reverse complement strand
GGTATGGGGATTGACCTAACGATTGAATGGGCGGCAGTCCTCGACAACCGCACCCGACACTCACATCGGCAGATGCACGGACAAAGAAGGGAAGTTGACGAACCTTTTACCATCACAGACGGCGGTCGCACTTTCAATATCATGTGGCCTGCTGATTGTAATTCCTCTCAGTCCAATGCTCCACAGCGTGAAATATGGAATTGCTTTATCGGTGAAACAAATGTAGCTTCCGACAGCGAAATAGTCAGAAGCTACAAACATGAATATTCAGGTGAGCTGATCACGGTAAAGACTGCCGGTGGCGTAAATTTCACCTGTACCCCGAACCATCCAATACTGACAACATTCGGTTGGATTCCTGCGGCAAGATTGCACGAGGGAGACGACCTGCTTGTAACAAGCATCAGTGACAATGCGGTTTTTCCCGATGGAAACGTAAATCAAACTCATCCCACCTTCGAGACAATTCACAAGACGTTTTCTGAACTTGGAACTGTGGATCAGCGTTCCATGAGCGACTTCAATTTCCACGGCGACATTCCCGCATCCGATGTCGAGGTTGTAAGCAAGAAACGGCTGTTGAGGGGCTGTTTCGATACCGGCATTAGTGAGGGCATCAATGAACTCTTGTTCAAAAACGCCAACCCGCTTGTTACGTGCAAGCGCCATTTTATGGCGTGTTTCAGGAGAGTTTACATATCCACGCTTCGCCTCATGAGCCGCCGCCGCAAGGCGTTGACGCTCTTCTGGGGACGTTTGAGACATTCGGACGTACATGGACTCGGAGCGGTTACGGGTGGCAATACCGGCATTCCGCAGAACACGGTAAACAACCTGTCTGCTATGCCCGATATCGGCGGCGAGAGCCTTGACGGACTTGCCGGAAAGGTATTCGCTGATAATATAGTCAGTGTCAACAGACACACGGGGCGGCATCCTCTTCATGTATATAACCTCCAGACTAAAAACGGATATTACTTTGTCAATAATATTATTGACCAATCCGGTCAAAAAAGCAATGGCAATTATGCGATTGCACATAACTGCCGCTGTACCCTGTTATCTTGGGTAAAAGGATTCGAGCACGATATGCAGACTGACTCCGACAAGATGACCATGAGTTTTGACGAGTGGTTACAAGTTGAACCGGGCAAGGAAGAGTTTCTTCCCATCCTCTCACAGTACGAAAAGGGACAGGCGATCAAGATGCAGTATATCAGGGAGTACAAATATGGCTGATAACTTTCAGATCAGGATTGGGGCCGACAACACTGAACAGGCAAAGCAGGAGTTGCAGGACAGGATCAGAAAAGCCCTTGAAGCTATGGGATTACAGGCCGAGTCACTTGCACGTCAGGAACTGCAAAACTCTCCATCAAGGATTGACACCGGATTGCTACGAAACTCCATAACACATGCCCTTGACGGTGAAGCAACAGCCACAAAAACATATTCTGCATCCAATGCCTCAAAGTATAACGGCAAGACGCCGTCGCCCGGCTCCTACTCTGGCACGATGCCAAAAGAGGACAGGGGAGCCGCCGTCTACATCGGAAGCAACGTCAATTATGCTGTTTATGTCCATGAGGGCACCGACCGCATGGCTCCAAACCGTTTTTTGAAAAATGCAATCGAGAACAATATTCAACAGTTAAGAGACATTGAAATTCAAATGTTATCTGACGGTTGACTTGACGGGTCAATGGGAGGTGATGTAATATTGGTTGTGAAAGTTGACGGTAACGCAGTTGCCGCCATTGAATCAATTCTCAAGCGTGGGAACTGCGCTCTCGTCAAAAGAAAAGGCGAGAAAGTGGTTGTCATGGAAGAGAAGCGGAAAACTGTATATGACCCTTTGCCGAATAAGCGGTGAAGGCAGGGCAATCAGAGCCGGATACATGGACAAAGAAACGTCTGTGTGTCCGGCTTTTTGTTTGTCCAGAAACCAAATCGAAGGGCAAGGAACCGCCCCCAAAAGAAAAAGGAGATTTGAAGATGGCACTTTCAAGGCGCATGCTTTCCGCTATGGGACTCGAAGCGGACAAGATTGAGCAGATTATTGAAGCACACACAGAGACCGTTTCCGGCCTCAAACAGCAGATTGCAGACCTCGGTGATGATCTCGCAAAAGCGAAGGAATCCGGCACTGCTGACAGCGAAAGGCTCAAGGATGTTCAGAAGGAATTGGACACCCTCAAGGCTCAGGTTGCTGAAGACGCAAAGTCCCGAGAGGGCAAGGACTACGATGCGCTCAAGAAAGAATTTGACGATTACAAAGCCGACATTCAGGCAAAGGCAGAAAAGAGCGCCAAAGAAAAGGCGTTTCGTGATCTGCTCTCTGACATGAAGGTATCCGACAAAGGTGTCAGCCTCATCCTCAAGTATCAGGGTGTCAACGGAATCGAACTCGATGAAGACGGCAAACTGAAGGATGCACTCGCACTGCGCAAGGCCGTCAAGGAAGATTGGAGCGACTACATCTCCACAGTTGAAACAAAGGGAGCGGACACAAAGACGCCCCCTGGTTCTGACTCCGGCGCAGGCAAAATGACAAAAGCTGACATCATGAAAATCAAGGACACCTCAGAGCGGCAGAAAGCGATTGCTGAGAATCCTGAGTTGTTCGGCATCCAGTAAAGGAGAAAAAACATGGCACAGGCAAATCTTACAAAATCTGCAAACATCATCGCCGCACGTGAGGTGGATTTCGTCACACGTTTCGGCATGAACTGGCAGGACCTGCGTGACCTTATGAGCATTTCCCGCCTTGTTCAGAAGACGCCCGGCACAGTCCTCAAGTCCAAATATGCAGAGGTCACTTTGCAGAACGGCGCTATCGGCGAAGGCGAGGCCATCCCCTACTCTCAGGCAGAAGTCAAGGAGAAGACCTATGCACCCATCGTCCTCAACAAGTACAAGAAAGCTGTCTCCGCAGAGGCGATTGCAGATCACGGCTATCAGGCCGCCGTGGCACTGACCGATGACCAGTTCCTTGTGGAACTCCAGACCAATGTCATGACCGCTTTCACCAACTACATTCAGACCGGAACCCTCATTCGTGCAGCAGGTACATTCCAGGCCGCACTTGCAAAGGCACAGGGCGAAGTCAGGAACAAGTGGAAGAAGATGAAGAGGGGCATCACCGAGATCGTTGGTTTCTGCAACATCCTCGATGCTTACGAGTATCTTGGAGCCGCCAACATCACTGTACAGACGCAGTTCGGCATGACCTATATCGAAAATTTCATCGGATACAGCAGACTGTTCCTCTCTTCCGACATTCCTTCCGGCAAGATCGTTGCGACACCTGTTGAGAACCTTGTTCTCTACTATGTCAATCCTTCGGACGGCGACTTCGCGAACGCAGGTCTTCAGTTCACTGTTGACGGCGAGACTCCCCTGATCGGATTCCACGTTGAGGGCAACTACACCACCCTTGTTTCTGAGGCGACCGCCCTCATGGGAATGGTGCTTTTTGCTGAGTATCTTGACGGCATCGCTGTCGTTGACATCGGAACCGAGACCTACACCGAAGTGGCAAGTCCTGCTTCCGGAGCAAATCCCTCCGCACTTCACTACTTTGAGAAGGCTGCGGATAACACATATTTCCCTTCCACTGACACAACTGTAGTCAGCGGTAAGACCTACTACACCAGAAGCCTGGCAGGAGCGTAAAACATGTACAAGGTGATCAGATATTTTGAGGATATGCAGGACGGGATGCACCCCTACAATGTCGGAGATACTTTTCCCCGTGACGGCGTAGACGCAAATGATGACCGCCTTGCAGAACTCTCCACAGATGCAAATTTACAGAGAACTCCCCTCATCGAGTACGTTGAGGATGAGGCCCCTGTAAAGAAAGCAAGAAGGAAGAAGAAAGATGCTGACTGAACTTTGCCAGTACCTCAGGAATTGGTTCTGTGAAGATTCGGATATTGTTGTCGGCACCATTGTGATTGGGGGCGGCGTTATAACCGCCCCTGATTGCGTTATACAGCAGGGGCAGTACATCAGAATTGTCGGCTCTATCTTCAATGATGGAGTTGTCCAGTACGGTACTGATGAACTTTCGGACGAAACCTTTGAAGGCTCAATCTGGCTTATGAAGGTTCCGAAAGTGGTTCAACAGCTTGCCGAAGATATAGCCGAGTGGCAGGACAAATACGGTGGTATCAACAGCAAAGCAATGTCCCCTTTCAACTCTGAATCTTTTGCAGGATACAGTTACAGCAAATCAAGCGGAAACAGCTACGGGAGCGAAGATGAACCCACTGCCGGATGGCAGAGTGCTTTCGCCCCTCGCCTTGCTCCTTGGAGGAAACTTTAATGTCATTGCTCGATGATGCTTTTGAGGATTGCGTCATACTCGATAAAAGAACACAAAAAGACGGTTATGGTGGCGTTGTAACGACCTATACGGACGGTGCAACCATTCAGGCGGCGATTGTATTCGACGACTCCATACAAGCCCGTACAGCCGTTGTACAGGGTGTCAGGGACGTATATACAATCACCACACGCCGAAATGTTGTGCTTCAGTATCATGACGTGATCCGCCGCCTCAAAGATGGCAAAGTCCTCAGAATCACCACCGATGGCAAGGATAAAGAGACTCCGCAGGGAGCCGGACTTGATATGCGAGTAGTCAAAGCAGAAGAGTTTACAATCACATGAACAATTATCAAGCACTGCAATCTTTTTGGGATATGTTCGGCGTTGACGCCTACGATGAAAACACCTACTTCACGGAGGATGAAATGCCTGCATATCCGCACATCACCTATGAATCGTTCAGCGGGACATGGGAAGCAAGCAGGACACAATCTGCTCACCTGTGGAACCGCTCTGAATCATGGGCATGGCTCAAGGAGAAAGCAGAAGAGATAAGACAGACCATAGGCAACGGAATCATTCTCCACACCGATGAAGGAATCATCTGGTTTCGCATCCCTCAATACTCAACCTTTTCGCAGGTGATACCGAGTGGGTCAGATGATGACCTCGTAAAGAGAATCCTTCTCACCGTAGAGATTGAATTTCTCACAGTTTAAAGGAGAGCAAAATGCAGAAATTTACACAGCTGCCTGCCGATGCTTTTACACATTTACAGCTTAATGCCGGAATCATGGTTGACACGTTTACGCCCTCGACCGGAACCATCGGCAACATCATGGGTGCTACTTCCGGCGGCGTCAACTTCAACTCCAACCCCTCGTTTACGGATTTCGGCGAAGACGTTGACAACTGCCCGGCGAATACCGCTCAGTTGAAACACCTTGATCAGTATGATGCAACCATGAGCGGAACCTTCCTCACCTGCACACCTTCCGGTGTTGCACAGCTTCTTGCCGCCGCAGACGTTGACGGAACCGATACAACGAAGGTGGTTCCTCGTGGTCAGCTTGAATCCGGCGACTTCAAGGAAGTTTGGTGGGTCGGTGACTACTCCGACAAGAACACCGGAACCAATGCCGGATTCCTGGCAATCCATCTCAAAAAGGCACTCAACACCACCGGATTTCAGATCCAGTCCGGCAAGAATGCGAAGGGCACAATGTCCTTCGAGTATCACGCCCACTATGACCTCGAAAACATGGATGATGTCCCCTTCGAGATTTACTGCAAAGAGGGCACCGCAGGAAAAACAGGCGCAGGAGCATAAAGAAGGAGGATGAACGATGGCGAAAAATCTCGCAAACTGCACCCCGAAGGAATTTATGGTGCAGACAAGGCTTATCAAACACAGTGTTGAGAAATGGCTCACTGACACCGACATCATGAATATCAGAAAGACCCTGCCCGACCTGCCGGATGATCTCGATGATGACGAGAAGAAGAAACGCATGGAACAGCAGGCCAAAGAAAACCTTTCAAAGATGTTCGATGCGATTGCCGAAGAGCACCCGGATGAAACCGTTGAACTGCTCGGACTGCTGTGCTTTGTGCCTCTGGACGAGACCAACGACCATCCGATGAACTTCTACTTTGAATCCATCACCGAACTGCTCAACGACCAGTCTGTTTGGAGTTTTTTTTCCTCATTGGTCATGGCGGCTCGGAGGCTTGGGATTACACAGGCATAAACACAGAGTTAATAGAGTTATTGGGGAGAGGCTATATAGTGGAACACTGTATAGCCTCTTACAATAGGCGGACAGAAGAGAGAATGTACCGCATCTACATGACCGATATACTCAACGCACTAAACACCAACTTCGCAAAGTATTTCGGCGGGAGCATGTACAAAGAAAGATATGCTGACTGGATTGATACTGCTCCAAAAGAGAAGGAAAAATCCGGCGATGAAATTGCCGCCGAAATTATTGTGAAGTGGGACCTTAAACAGAAGGAAACGGAAGAATGAGTGTCCTCGACCTGGTGGCGAAGATCACCCTCGATACAACTGAATACGACAAGGGACTGGATAACTCGAAAAGCAAAGCAGGTTCTTTCGGCGAGTCCATCAAAAGTGGATTCGGAAAGGTCGCAGGACTTGCCACAAAAGCCATTGCGGGAGCATCAGCCGCAGTGGTCGGCTTCGGTGCTACATCTGTAAAAACTGGAATGACCTTTGACTCCGCAATGTCACAGGTCGCCGCTACGATGGGCAAGTCAATGTCCGACATGGAAAACGAGGTCGGAACCGTTGACCTTGCGTGGGGAACCTTTTCCGGCAACTTGAGGGACTATGCTCAGGAAATGGGCGCACACACCGCCTTTTCCGCTACTCAGGCCGCAGAAGCCCTCAATTACATGGCACTTGCCGGATACGACACAAATGAGTCAATGGCAATGCTCCCGAACGTCCTCAACCTTGCCGCCGCAGGGGCAATGGATTTGGGTACGGCATCCGACATGGTGACAGATGCGCAGTCTGCTCTTGGCCTCACGATGGCTGAGACAAACACCTTTGTCAACCAGATGGCAAAAACATCTGCCACGACAAATACATCTGTATCACAGCTTGGCAGTGCAATCCTCACCATCGGCGCAACTGCCAGAAGCGTAAAAGGTGGAACAAGCGAACTCAACCAGGTACTGGGTATCATGGCTGACAACTCCATCAAGGGTGCGGAAGGTGGAACACACCTCAGGAACATGATCCTGTCGCTCCAAACCCCTACAAAGGACGGAACCGAAGCCCTTGCCGCTCTCGGACTTTCCTATGCCGACATGTATGACGAAGCCGGAAATCTTCGCGCACTCCCTGAAATTTTTCAGGATATGTCAGCACGCATGGAAGGGATGACACAGCAGTCCAAAGATGCTATCGTTTCCGGCATTTTCAATAAGACCGATTTAAAGGCCGTCAATGCACTGCTCAATACCAATAAAGACAGATGGGATGAAGTAGCAGGAGCAATTGCAACCGCAAATGAAGATGGTGGGGCCGCCGCAAAGATGGCGGCGACTCAGCTTGACAACCTTGCCGGAGACATAACCCTTTTCAAATCGGCCCTTGAAGGTGCTCAGATTGCAGTGTCAGACAACCTGTCACCTGCTTTCAGGGGATTCGTGCAGGAAGGCTCCGCAGGGCTGACGGAGTTTACAGAAAAACTCAAAGCAGGTGATTTGTCCGGTGCCATTCAGGCAATCGGAAACACGCTTGCCGGGCTCGCAACAGAAGTTGTAAAAATGGTTCCCGACATGGTGAAAGCAGGAACACAACTGCTTGCCGGAGTCGGAAGGGGACTGGCAGAAAACTTTCCTGTCCTCATGCAGTCTGCGCAGGAACTTGTCGTATTCCTTTACAACTCCATAGCCGAAAACGCACCCCAAATCATAGAGGGTGGCGCACAACTGCTGTTAAATATCGCTCAAGGTATCGGCGACAATCTCCCTGAGATCATGAACAGAGCAACATCCCTTGTTGTATATCTTGCGGAATCCCTTGTTGCTCAGGCCCCTACGCTTTTACAAGCCGGAGCGAACATGCTCGGTGGTCTTATACAGGGACTTATGGAGAACCTGCCAAAACTCGCAGAATCTGCAATCCGCATGATTGGCTTTTTTGCATCCGGTCTCGCACAGGGTATTCCGCAGTTGCTTGCTCAAGCACTTCCGATGATTGAAAGTTTCACCGGAATGTTGCGCGAGAATGCCGGAAAAATTGTCGATGCAGGTATGAACCTCATCCTCAATCTGGCACAGGGAATTGCAAACTCAATTCCGACTCTCGTAGAGCACATACCGCAGATCGTTATCAATATTGCCGGAATTATCAACGACAATATGCCAAAAATCCTTGCGACTGGATTGAAGGTAATTGTCACGCTTGTAAAAGGAATCATTAGTGCTATTCCGGTCATCGTAGCCAACATCCCGAAAATCCTTGAAGCAATTATTTCGGTGATCATGGCGGTCAACTGGCTCAAACTTGGTGGAAACATCATCAAGAGCATTGTTGACGGTGTGAAGAGTGTTGCATCTTCCCTGCCTGATATTTTCCACACGACTATGAAATCGGTGTGGGACTTCATCACAGGGATTGACTGGCTCCACCTTGGCTCTGGCATTTTGGAGACCATCGGTCAAGGCATTCTCAGCATAGTAACAAACATTCCCTCTTTCATCGGAGGAATCGCTCAGAGCGCCTTTAACACCGTTGCGGCCATCGACTGGCTACAGATAGGGGCTACCATCCTACAGGGCATTGTGGAGGGTCTCAGCGGCCTTGGAGACGCCATTGCGCACCCCATAGAGTCAGCAGGAAATTTCATCAAGGGAATTTTTGGCGGGGCCAAAGATGATGCATCTGCCAGTATGGCGGAGATGGGAACAAACATTGCGGCCTCCACTCAGGAGACCACTGCAAATCTTGACTCCATCTGGAAAACCTCAAATGAAAACCTCGGCCTGACATTCGGGGAAATGTCCACCAATACCACTTCAATTTTTGGTGACATGAACAATAACCTGCTTACCAATGCAGGGGAGACGGGAACCGGACTTGACAGCATCTTCGGGTCAACCGCTACAGATGCATCCTCGATCTTCGGTTCAATGTCAGCGGATACGACCTCTATTTTCGGGGATATGTCGAACCAGACATCTTCCATCTTCGGGGATATGTCGATGGATGCATCCTCAACCTTCGGTTCAATGTCTGACGATATTTTTTACAGCGCAGATCAGACCGGAGCAGATGTGTCCAATATCTTTGGAAACATGGCAGGGGATACGAGCGGAACCTTTGACGGCATGAACCGTGATACAACCGGAATCATGAAATCACAGCAACAGGCAATCGCCGCCAATGCTATGGCTTCAAAGGACGCCGCAAATGCTCAGTTTGGAGCAATGTTGCAGTCCACAATCAGAACCTTCATGGAAATGCAGAAGCAGACCATGCAGATGATGCAGAAATCTCTTACAGAGACAGTCAATGCAATGCAGGGAATGCAGAGATCAGCACAGTTTTCCTGGAGCCTTCCGATTCTCGGCACAAGCACGATGGGGGATGCGACAAACATTGTATCCGATGCCGTTGACACCATGAAAAGGGCTTTTGATTTCAATTGGAGCCTGCCTGACATCCAGATTCCGCACATCAGCGTCAATTGGGAAAACTTGGGATTTGGTGTACAAATTCCCAATATCTCTGTTGACTGGTGGGCGAAAGGATATGAGAACCCCTACCTCTTGACAGAGCCGACAGTCCTTAGTGGATTCGGTGATAGAGGCACAAGGAACGGAGGCGAGATCGTTTACAGCCATGACAAACTGATGGAAGACATCAGCAAGGCAAAGGGCGGTACTTTTGCCCCTGTAATCAATGTTTACACACAAGAAGGTCAGTCAAATGAAGAAATTGCAAACTATGTGATGGATAAACTGACCAGACAATACCAGAGGGCGGCGAGATATGTCTAATATACTTACAGTCGGTAGCGTATCATCTGCCGACTACGGAATAATCGTCCTTGATGTAAATGACACGGATCTGCCGGGACGGGACTACACGGTAGTCTCCATCCCCGGCAGAAGCCGTGATCTGCACTACGACAATGGACGGTTCAACAACATTGACAGGGTTTATACCTGCTTTGTTGAGGACTCTGATTCTTTTGGGACAACCCGCGACACCATTGCCGCTTTTGTCGGCAGGATCATGCGGCTCAAGGGGTATCAGCGGATCGAATGCGATCTGCATCCTGATTTCTATGTAAAGGGCGAGTTTCGGGGAGAGATGCAGCCCAACTTTGCAAAGACAAAGGATGCAGCCACATTCCAACTGACATTCGACTGTGACGCCCGCAAATACCTAATCTCCGGCGAACAGGAAATCACACTGACAACTGGCACGCAGACCGTGACGAATCCAGGCACGCAAGACTCCTATCCGCTGTTTGTACTGACGGGGAACGGAACGGTGAATTTCGGCAATGATTTTAGCTTTACTGTAGCTGACAACCCCGGCACGTTGGTTCTGGACTGTGAGATTGGTGATGCATACTCACAGTTGGCACACACAAATTACAACCAGTATGTTAGCTTCAGCAATTACCAGATTCCACGTCTTGTGCCGGGAAATAACACGATACAAGTAACTGGATTTACATCCTGCGTGATGACTCCGAGGTGGTGTAAGTTATGATTCCTATTCTTTTTTCAGGGGATGCGGCGACCTTTGATAGCAATGGAAAAGGTCTGCTCTCCGATTGTATTTCGTGCGAAGTTGAGGAAGTCCGTAACGGAACCTATGAATTGAATATTCTTTACCCTGTTGATGGCATCCACTACGAGGATATCAATTGGGGCGACATTATTCTGGCACAGGCGCAGGATGGAAAAGACCCACAGGCGTTCTTCGTTCAGGATATGCGTCCTGCGATGGGCGGAAAGACTGAGATTTTTGGAGAGCACATTTCCTACATCCTCAACTGGGTAGCATCCGCGCCGTTTACAGCGGAAACCGTCAACGAGGCATTGCTGAACATGAAGCCGTCTCTTTACAGCGGCGGCGAGGATACCAACAGGCGGTATGAGCGGTTCGACTACTGGACGGACAAGAGCACGACTGCGCATTTTGAGCACGACACGCTCATGCCTGCACGGTCTGTGCTTGCAGGAACCAGAGGTAGCATTCTGGATGTTTACGGCGGCGAGTACGAATTTGACAACTTCCATGTCAAGCTGTGGCAGAACAGAGGAAGCGACAAAGGCGTCGTGATCCGCTACGGAAAGAACCTAACCGACATGAAGGCAGACTGGTCGGCGGCGGACTCCTATAATCGTGTCATGGCCTTCTGGAAGGGGAAAGACGCAGACGGTAATGACGTTGTGGTAAATGGTACGGGTCGTTGGGGATGGAGCACGCCGAACTACTACTACAGCCGCACAAGAGTCGTGGATGCGTCTCAGGACTTTTCCGAAAAGCCGACATTGGAAGAAGTTAACGAATATGCGCACAGCTATAGCACAGCACACAAAAATGACAGATATACGAAGGACAACATAACCATCAATTTTGTGGCTTTGCAGGATACGGAAGAGTACAAGAACGTCGCAAATCTTGAGCATGTGAATCTGTGCGACACGGTTTCCGTCCTCAACGAAGAAATGGGGATTGAGTATCAGGCAAAAGTCATCCGGACAAAGTACGACACGCTGAGAGAGCGGTATATCGAAATCGAAATCGGTTCTGATGTTCGTAGCACCTTCGGTCAGACACTGAAAAAGGACATCGCAAGCAACAGCGAGGCGGCTATCGCTACGGTTGAAACCAACGTTTCTCAGCTTCGCGCGGCACTGGAAGAGGCAACCGGAAAAATCACCGGAGCAACAGACGGATACATCAAACAGATATTCAACAGCACGGGCGACTGGTCAGAATTGGTAGCAATGAATACCAATGACCCGGCAACGGCAACAAAAGTCTGGCGCATGAATTACGAGGGAATCGGCGGCGGCACGTCCTACGATGGGCCTTTTACCATTACCATGACGCTTGATGGGAAAATCAATGCAAGCCAGATTACGACCGGAGTGCTGAATGCCGACCTGATTACAGCGGGAACCATGTCTGCTAACCGGATTTTAGGCGGCACGCTGACGCTCGGTGGTGCTGATAATGGAAATGGTGTGCTTCAGGTTCTGGATGCAAACGGGAATGTGATTGGAACATTTGACAAGGACGGGCTTTCGGCAAGTGGAAACCTTGTGATGAAAAATGAAAACGTTGTTGTCGCCGCGGGCATCATCGAAAGAGGGCTGACAAACAGAGATCGGGCGCGTGGCTTTGCAATGACATATGTGCATCCAAATACTGGTGATTATGTGACTCAGTACGGGATGTACCCGACGTTTTCCAATTTGGGAAACAAAATACTATCGAACCTCGTTGAGCGAATTTACTCCACTTTTTCATGGAGCAAGACGATTACCATTAACGGAACGGACGGCAATACTTACAGCCTTACATTTTCGTATGACAGCAACGGCTCTTTTACGATAAGAATCCCTGGGATATCGACATACACGATTGAATTAAATAATAGTGTTTTCAGATATAAAAATCGAAACGTTGCCATCGAATCCTCTTCCTCCCGCCGCTACAAACACTCCATCCGTCCCATCGAATCCGAGGCACTTGATCCTCACAAACTCCTGTCCCTGCCCATCGTCCAATTCGAATGGAATGACGACCATCCGCTCCAATACGATGATATGCGAGGCCAAACCATCCCCGGCATCATCGCAGAGGATGTGGAAGAAATCTATCCTGCGGCCACCATCCATGATGCGGAAGGACGGGTTGAATCATGGGACGAGCGGCGGCTGATTCCCGGCATGCTTGCGCTGATTCAGGATCAGGATAAAAAGATAAAGGAGCTTGAGGCACGACTCGCAAAGATAGAGGAGATGCTGACATGATAACAATTAACTCACAGCTTGATATGACGCCCGGCGCAATTCCGGTTGTCATACATCGGAGCCAGTACGACTCGGATTTTTCTATCGTGTTTACGCTGTTTGCCCGAACTGGCAATTTTACGATTGCCTCTGGTACAACAGCAAAGGTGCGCGGCACAAAGAAAAGCGGAACCGGATACAGCGCAGATGCAACAATTGATATTTCCGCAAAAACTGTTACTGTTGCCGGAAATCAGCAGATGACAGTGGCATCCGGACAGAACATCTTTGAGATTGTCCTCTTGAACGGTACAAGTGAATTGTGTTCTGCGAATTTCATTCTTGACGTAGAACGTGCCGCCATTGACATGGACACGATCACAGACGATACCGTGGCGAGGGAATTGGACAATCTCGAACAGTTTGTGACAGATGCGGAGAGCGCAGCTACACGAGCAGAAACGGCGGCGGCAACTTTTGATGTGGATGCCACGCTGACGATATCTGGCAAAGCGGCAGATGCAAAAGCTGTCGGCAATGGGATTCTTGCCACAATGAGCACACTTGCGTCCGAAAACGTGCAGTTGAATACATGGGTGCAAGGGACAATTAACTCAGCAAACGGAAAAACAACGGACTCTGAAATTAGAGTCAGAAATACAGGATATATGTCCTTTGGCGACAGCATGGTCGCTGTTGTACATCCGGGGAATTTGTACTTCCAGATATTCGAGTATTCCAGCGATGCGACGCCCGCCGCAGATTATTATGTCGGTTCTGTCACTGATGCGCAGTACATTGGTGGAAATTTTGCCTTCAATGTAACAACAGGACACTTTTACAGAGTTGTCGCATCACACGCAGACGGGTCTTCCATCACGCCGGATGATTCGGGCCTTGCGTCCTTTACTGTATCCAAGGTCACGTCTGTCAGCGATTCGATTGCTCAGAGTCTTGTTCCAGTTAATGCGGCGATTTCGGATGTGCAAGATGAGATTGATAATGCCGACGAGAAGAAAAAAGCGGTGGATAACATGTTTACTTCTCATGTCGGAAACTGCGGGATCCTTTGCGCAAAGGAGCATCACTATGTAGATGGAACGTCACCAATTTGTGAGTTTTACTTACTTGGTGATCCTGCAACAAACACGGTGTACTACTCCAAAGATTTGACTGATAAAACCAAACTTTTCACCTTCCACGACAGGCTCGGCTATTGGAGTTTCGGAGTAGACGCCAACAACAACATTATCTGCTGCAAACAGTCGGAATATCTTGCGGATTCGCTTGCACATGATGATTCGCTGAGAATCAATCCGATAGTATATCTTGCATCAGAACATTATAGTACGGCGCATACTGTGGATTTCGGAACAGACATAAAGCCATGCGGCTGGTTTTCATCTGTCGGATTTATATGCCTCAATAATGGGGATTGCCTGATTGCTGAGTATACGCGTCCGGTGGTAGAAACCGCAAATATCTGGAAAATCTCCGGCGATCCGTCTAATGCCTCAAACTGGAGCATCAAAAAGACATTTGCATTAAGCGGCGGTGGAGAAGGGTTTAAACACATTCACTGCGTACAGCAGGATTTCTATACTGGCATCTGCTATTTCGGAACCGGCGACGATGATACATCGTCCCACATTTATTACAGCACTGACAACGGCGACACATGGTCTGTTGGGAAAGAGAACAGCGAGAAATATTGCAGGCTGATTAACTTCGTTTTTGCAGAAAACTGGGTCTATTGGTCTACGGACTCCAACAAAGAGAACACCCACTTTGTGTTTAAAGCTCCACGTCTTTCGAGCGGACTGATTGACTTTGCATCAATCACGGATCTGTTAGAAATCCCATATGTCTCCGGGCTTGCCACGTATGGATGTGTGTACTTTCCGGAATACGAAGCAATTCTCCTTCTGGAGCGTGCTGATAATATCAATGTAACAGAAGCACCAGTCAGAGTATACGATATTGGCACAAATAGCCTGCAAACTGTGTACACATTGAAATCTGTCAGTTCTGGCGGCGCACACCTCGGATTCAGGACGCGCTTCGCAGACTGGTATCCAAAAACCGGTGAAACAAACATCGGATGGCATTTAAGAGGATCGTCCCTTGGCTCTACGGGATTTAACCCAAATAAAATGTTCGGTAATGTTGGCGTTGGGGATGCATCAAATGACATCAATAATGCATATCTCAGACTGCTGAAAAACGGAAACAATTATAGTCTTGTAATTGGTACGAGATATATATAAGGAGCCTACAGAATGATTTACCACATCATTACCGCCGCAATCCGGTCGCCGATGACTACCGTAGCGGCAAGACATCAATACGACTACGGGCAGGCCCTCAGCATCACAGGCATCACTCTGCCGGATGTGTTCGAGGCACACTTTGCCAGCGTGGACGGATCACAAACTGTCACTATGCTTGGACATGAGGGAGTAGTCGAAATTCCTGACGAACTTTTTCAGGTGGCAAAAGCAATTGTCTGCTATATATATCTGCACGATAGCGCGCAAGACGGCAGGACGGTCTATACCATCAAAATCCCCGTGAAAGAGCGTCCGAAGCCCTCCGACGTGGAGCCTACTCCTGTTCAACAGGATATCATCACGCAGGCGATTGCCGCCCTCAATGATGCTGTGGAGCAGACAGGTCAGGACGTGATTGATGCGGATGCATCGGCACAGGCGGCACAGGACGCACAGATAGCGGCTGAGAGCGCACGAGATGCGGCACAGGCATCAGAGACAGCGGCGAGTCAGTCGGAGACCAATGCGGCGGCGTCGGCATCCTCTGCGAACCAGTCAGCGGAAAGCGCACAGGAGTCTGAATCATTTGCACGCATATTCGCGACATCAGCCGCACGGGACGCTGACAGGGCAGAGCAAGCGGCAGGGCAGAGCGGATATATGGCATTCTGGATTGATAGCAACGGTGATTTGATCTACGAGCGGACAAGCAATGTCGACGTTGACTTCCGGCTTGTGGATGGTGATTTGATTTTGGAGGCGGTGTGATATGGAGAAAAACTTAGGACATGCCACAGCCTATGGATACGCTAAATCCAAAGGATACAGTGGCACAGAAGATGAATTTGCACAGCTGATGGCCGACTATGCATCGGTCGGGCAGTCAGCGGCACAGAGTGCAGAGCAGGCGGCGGCATCGGCTACGTCTGCATCCGGTTCTGCGGCTACGGCAAGTCAGGCGGCACAGACAGCTACGGATAAAGCGTCTGAGGCTGTGACAGCGGCAGACACGGCGACCACAAAAGCATCGGAAGCAAATGCGAGTGCGGACACGGCATCCAGTGCGGCGACATCTGCAGGCACGAGCGCACAGACAGCGACCACTGCGGCGGCCACGGCGACCACCAAAGCAAGCGAAGCAAACGAGTCAGCAACCACGGCGATCACGGCGAAAACTGACGCAGAGACGGCACGTGATGCGGCGGCACAATCGGCAAGTGAAGCGGCTGAGAGTGCAAGGACGCTTACGATTGACGATACACTGATGCAGGCAGGGCAGGCGGCGGATTCAAAGGTTGTGGGGGATAAGATAAATAATGGATATGCCTCAATCACCAATATTATAAACGGAGGTTTCAACGCAAATGGTGCACTGAACACGAGGAGTGACAGATTGCGTCCTGCAACTTTTATCCCCGTAAAGACAGGAGATAAAATTGTCATCAGCGCAGGTTCTTTAAAACATGCGTGCGGAGCGTGGAATGGGGCGCCAAGCACAGAGACTCTTGTAAGGAACGACAATGTTTTTTCCACGGCAGACGAAACGATCGTTTCAGAAATTGACGGTTTCTATATAGTCGATTTCGCAAAACAGGATGCAACACAGAGTATTTCGCCTGCCGATTTTGATGGATACATTCATCTTTACAGTGGCGAGATTTATAAAAATACTCAGCGGATAACACAGGCAGAAGGCGAGATTTCTTCTTTGCAGTCCGATATGAATACGGCGTTTACAAAAGTGACCGTTCCGGTTTACGGAACTGAGGAAATAGAACTCGTAAAAAGTTCCGGCTATTATCCGGCAAACGGCGTATATGCCGATAGTAGTAGCTATGAGCACTCTCAGAAGATTGCGGTATCAGAAGGAGATGTTTTAAAGCCTACGAGTACACAGCCCGGTGCATATTTCCGATTCATCTGCGCTTATAATGGAAATTCAGTAGTAGCAAGCGCTGGGTCAAACGATGGACCTACTTCCTACACTGTCCCCTCCGGCATTGATGGAGTTATCGTTTCGACATCAGTGTCCCAACACGAAACAGCTGTAATTGTCAAAAGGAAAACGGGGGAGGAAACAAGGGTATATCCTATTGGGCAGAAACTCGGCAATTTCAACTGGAAAGGTGACTTGTCTGATGGGGATTCCGTAGAACTTCCGGCGTCAAACGTGAGGTTTAATGTTGTCTGGTGCTTTATCGGTCATATTTCCACAATGGGTAAAATAACCATTGGTATCAAGTCAACAAGCGGAACAGTCAAGGAACTGTGTTCTGTGGACTCTACGTATATTTACTATCGGCTAAACGATGGAACTATAGCATCAGAAGCCCATGGACTGACAATCAGTGAAGATTTGCAGATTAAGATCGATTCTCCGTTTAAAGTAAACGAACTCGGAAGCATTACTATATGCTCTGATGGCACGGAATACACTTTGAATGCTACGCCTTACGGCACAGATATGACCGGAGCGCCTTATCTATTTTCTACCGGAGCAATACTGACAAACTGCGCTTTTTCATGGATTCCTAAAGATATAGATAAGCCAATATGGGTATTTGGAGATTCGTGGGTGTCAATGTATGAATCCAGATGGCCTTATTATATGGTGCGTGATGGGCATACTAATTCGTGGATGTTGAATGGCTTTGCGGGGGAAAGAACAAGCGACGCCTACGAATCTCTTGTAAATCTTCTGTTAGTCCGCAAACCTGATTATATCGTGTGGCTTCTCGGAATGAATAATGGCGATACAAGCACGGCAGTAAATACCAAATGGAAGTCAGTATATGACAAACTGACACAGCTTTGTGCAGATTATGGCATTATCTTGATTCTGTATACCGTTCCCAATACGCCCACAATAAACAACAACTTCAAGAATGCAATCGTCAGGGAGAGTGGGTATCGCTATATTGACGGAGCGTTGGCAGTCGGGGACGATGGAAATGGCAACTGGTTTACTGGATACGAACAGTCAAGCACCGACCATAACCATACGTCAGGAAAAGGGGCAAGAGCACTGTATTACAGAATCCTTGTAGACTTTCCGGAAATAGCAGGCAACTCATTGTAAGGCACTGACTGTTAAATGAGGCACAAATGTCACTACGCTACTGTTTCGAGGAAGACCATGTAAAAGCCACCCTTGCCCGCTCCAAGCCTTCCGACCTTGCCGTGATCGACTCGGACGGCATCAGCAAGGCCGTGATACAGCAGGCGGTCAGCCGGGGCGTCATGGTCTACGACTACATCAATGCGGGGGCGCTCGAATCTGGGCGCTCCTACTACGACAAGTACAAGCACCTGCGGCTTGCCAGATACGAAGGTTGGAGCGGCGAATATTGGATTGACCCGACTGATCCTGAGTGGATACAGCATTGCATCGACCTTGCCGACATCGCAAAGGACAAGGGTGCTATCGGGGTGTATCTTGATAACTCCGACATCTACTACATGGTGCGGCATATCAAAAAATCCTATGACCGCAACCTGCCAGACCAGACAGCCGTCTACCGTGCTCTGCGATCGATCGTCTGCGGGATCAATGACATCGGCCTGATCGTCATGCCGAACGGCGGGGACAGCTTCGTGCGGAGGTTTTACACTGAGCATCCCACAGTCATCAAGACCATCAATCAAGAGGGATGCCTCTTTGAGGATTTTAAGCGACAGCCTAAATCAGAGCGTCAGTACCGAACGGAGTACATGGACTGGGCCCGCAAAAAAGGCATGTATGTCCGTGGGATCGAGTACTGCAAAAAGACTCGGCACATTGCAGAGTGCAAAGCCTACTATCTGGCACACGGTTGGAAGGGGCTTTATATCAGCAAACACACAGATTTGAGAGGTGACTAAATGGGAAAAACATTTTATGACGTACTTGCGGCAACGGCAAAGTATGACGGCAATGCCGGTGCACATTCAGCCGTGATCGGGACTATCCGCAAGCACGGACACAGCATCAAATTAACAGATGCATGGTGTTCGGAAACCGTCATGGCATACTTTTTTGATGCAGGATGCATTAGTATCATCGGCGGCTACTCCAACAATGCTCCGTCCATCAAAGCGAAGGCAAAGAAGTTGGGAATCTGGCACGATGGATCTTCCGGTATCCGTCCGGGGGATATAGTGATTTATGGTTCTACGCCTAATCACACGGAATTTGCTATCGGTGACGACCTTAACATTTCCGGCAATTACCGTGGCGGTTGTTCAAGACGCAAGCGGTCAGGCAGGACTATTAACGGATATGTCAGGCCGAAATATGAGGTCATGCCGGAGATGGACAACCTGCAAATCACCATCTGCGCATGTGATGTAATGCTCGGCGTGTACGGCACCGGAACGACCAGAGAGAGACTGCTTACGGTGTTCGGCACGAGGAATGCGGAACTGATCCAGAACGAAGTCACAAGGGTGTGGGAGAATCCCAAACTCCGTATATTTGATTTTGCCGTGTATATCATCGTGGGCAGGGCAGGCAATGATCCGTACCGGAAAAAGCGTCTCGGCAAGTTTGCCACAGCCGCCCAGAAGGAAGTGGACAGTATCCGTGCTCTCCGCTCTCACAGCAAGACACAGTGCGTGCAGGACGTGATCGCAGGCAGATACGGCAACGATGCGGTGAGGGCAATGCTCCTGAAATTCAACGGATATAATGCCGCAGAGATACAGAAAATGGTCAATGACAAGATGGGGAGGTAAACCGCTTTGAACACGCCAATCATGCTAACACCCAATGACATCATAGGGATTTTCCTTGGTGCCTGCGGAGTCATCACAGCTACAGCCGGAGCGATTGCCGTGATCTACAACATCATCAATAAGGCCAAAGAACCGAACCGTATGCAGAATGAGCGTTTGGACAAGCACGAGGAATGGCTCAAAAAGCATGACGCAATGCTTGATAACGACAACAAGCGGCTTAACAATTTGGAGAAGTCAGGAACCATTACGATGAAGGCCCTGCTTGCCTTGCTCCGGCACGGGATTGATGGCAACGACATAGAGAGCATGAAAAAGGTCAAATCGGAACTGGAACAGTATTTGATTGACAGATAAGGAGGCATGTATGACTGTTGAAATTGCTACCCTTTTACTCCGGCTTGCAATCGTTCTTATCACCGGATTCCTTGCACCTGCTTTTAAAAAGTGGGTTGACCAGAAGACGCAGAATGAAAAATACATCCAGTTGAGGGAGGCCGCAGAAACTGCCGTCTATGCCGCAGAGCAGATGGCAAAGAAGGTTGACCCTGACGGCACAGAGCGCAAGAGGATTGCAAAGCACGCTATCAGCCGTGCCGCCCTTCGTTTAGGGCTTGCACTGCCGGATGCAGAGATTGAAGAGATTCTTGAGGCCGCTGTCAAAGAATTGAACCTGGTCAGCCAGTGGGAAAAGGAGCAGTAGTATGAAAATGTGGATTCCCGATGTTTCGGAGCATCAAGGTAAAATTCAGTGGGATAAATTGGTTGGGAAAATTCCCGGCGCAATTATCCGCATCGGCTACGGCGATGATCTGAAATCTCAGGATGATGTATACGCATCTTATAACATGAGGGAGTGCCGCAGGCTCGGTATTCCCTTTGCTGTATACATCTATTCATATGCAAAAAATGTATCACAGATTCGGTCGGAAATTGCACACACAAAGAGGATGTGCAAGGGCTTTGAACCAGTCTCCTACTGGCTCGATCTTGAGGAAAGAAGCACAACAGGAATTTGGGGCATTGCCGCAGACCTCTGGAAAGAAGCATTCGGGGATAAAGCAGGGGTCTATTCATGGCAGTGGGCTTTTGAAAAGCATGTGAAATCCGGCAGGCGGTGGATATGTGCTTATGGCTCCAACAACGGCAAGCCACAGGCCGCATATAAGCCCACAATCACGATGGACGGATGGCAGTTTACCTCAAAAGCCGTTCTTTCCGGTATCAGGGGTACTGTGGATATGTCTGAATGGTATGCATCCTTCGCAGATGCAAAACCTGTTGAAATCAAGCCGCACCGCAGAGTGGTGACGAAAAAGGAAGTCGCTGCCCTTATCATGCGACACCTGTGCACCCACTCTGCACACGGCTATACACAGGACATGGACAAGCGGCAGGGAACCGGAACCGAGACGGTTGATGTATACGGGAAAAAGTATACAATCAAATCAGGGGACAGGGATTGCTCCTCTGCTGTTATTTCCGCTTATGAAGCTGCCGGAATCTCCTGCGGCGGCGCAACCTATACCGGAAATATGCGCAAATGCATGACCGGAACCGGCAATTTTGTCTGGCGTCCAATGTCCTTTATCGCTCAGATGGGGGATACCTACCTAAACGAGAAAAACCACACTGCAATGTGCCTGTCAGCAGAACCGGATGTCCTCATGGAATTTTCCATCAACGAGAAGGGAACTGCGACCGGAGGCAAGACCGGCGATCAGAAACAGCATGGCGAATACGATGAAGCATACGGACGGGGAGAATCCCACCTCAAACTGTATTATGACTATCCCTGGAATGGGATTTTACAGTGCGTAAATGAGGAAATCGCCTTTGTTGTAGAAGCTGACGGCTCTATCACCTACACCAAAAAGGACGATGGTTACACCGTCAAGGAAGGAGAGAAAGTGGAAGTCAAGGAACCTGAAAAGACGGATACCGACCTTGCTGTTGAGTGCATCTTTAATGTTTATGGGTCAGGGGATGACCGCAGAACGGCACTCGGCGGCAGATACGATCAGGTGCAGGCAGAAGTTACAGCCCTTTGGAATGCGCCCCACGCCCGAACACTCGCAGAAAAGGCGTATTTCAAAAAGTTTGGCTGTAAAAACCTTGTTTGAGCACCAACGGACATGTCCGGTGCAACCCCTCTGGCACTTGCCAAAAAGCGGTGTCAGGGGGATATATAGGAGAAAAACATGGATCAGAAAATGATTCCTTATTTTTGCCATGAGGGAGAAATGGCAAGAGCAGAGCGGACAATCAAAAGATTGTGGATTCTTTGCATACTGCTCATTGTCCTGCTTGTTGGGACAAATGTTGCGTGGATTCACTATGAAAACCAGTGGGAGACAGCGGAAACAGTTGTCACGCAGGATATTGATACCGTGAACGGCGGAAACGCATCAATCAATGACGGAGTACATATAAATGGCACACGTGAGACAGACGGTCAAGACGAAGACCAGAAAACGCAAGATCGGTAAAGGCATGAAAAAATGTCCTCGTTGTGGAGGAGATGGAGTTGTTCGGAAAAAGTGAAAGAATACACCAACAGTCAGATTTCAGGAATCATTGATGAATACATCCATTCAGAACGTGACCGGAAATTACTGAAAAGGAGACTGATTGACGGTATCACCTATGAACGGATAGCAGAAGAATTTGATCTGTCAGTGAGGCAGACAAAAACAATTGTATATAGAGCAGACAAGATGATATTTTCACACGTCTGAAAACTACACGATATAAGCACCTGGGATTTATTTTCCGGGTGCTTTTTTAATGCCAGAATTTATATATGTTTATCGAAAAAAATTTGAACCCCTTCAAGAAGCGCACGGATGATTGTGTGATTAGGGCTATAGCACTGGCATTAAACATTGACTGGCGGTCAGCCTATACCATGCTATCCGCACACGGATTGAAGTTAGGGGACATGCTCTCGAAGAATTACGTTTGGTCAGACCTTCTTTCCACTCTCGGATTCAAGCGCACGCCTATCCCTGACACATGCCCTGATTGCTATAGAATCAGAGACTTTGCACACGATCATCCAAAAGGTGTTTTTATTGTCGGAACCGGAGACCATGTTGTAACCGTCATTGATGGCGACTGGTATGACTCTTTCGATTCCGGTGACATGATACCGATTATCTATTTCAGGAGGACATAACATGGCATACACCGGTTTTCCTGCGACATATCTACAATACTATCCACAATATTCGCAAATGTCACCGACACCAATGTCGGGAACATCACCACAACAGAATAATCCTTTTATCTGGATTCAGGGCGGAATTGCCGGTGCTCAATCTTATCAGGTAGCACCGAACAATACCGTGATTTTGTGGGATTCAGACGAGCAGAGTATTTATATCAAGTCAGCCGACATGCAGGGCAAGCCGTCTATCAGGATACTTGATTACACGATCCGGTCAGAGGCCCCTAAAACGGCCCAGAATGCGCTTGCGGGAAACAATGCACAGATACCCACAAAAGAGGACATAAGTGCGTTACAGAGCCAGATAGACAGCCTGAGAAGGCAGATAGAACAGATGGGAGGTACAGCACATGAACCCACTTTATCAGCAGATGCAACCACAGCAGGGAAACAACCTGCTCCAAAGGTTTCAGCAGTTCAGACAGCAGTTTCAGGGTGATCCCCGTCAGCAGATTCAACAGATGATGAACAGCGGAAGGATTAACCAGAATCAGTACAATCAAGCTGTTCAGATGGCACAGCAATTCCAGAAAATGTTTGGGATTAAGTAAACAATTTTGTTTATTTCATCAACGATTTTGTTTATTGACTTTGCTTATTTCGATTTCATGTCCGGGTGCACACGGATTTTGAAATATACCGGCACTCAATAGTGGGTGTCGCTCGACCGTTAACAGTTTTTTACGGAGGATCTTTTTTATGGCTCTTACAGATGACAACAGCGGTGTCTCCAACATGGTTTTACCTGTTCAGCCGATGGGAAACGGAAATGGTGGCTTCGGCTTCGGAGATGGCAATGGGTTTTGGTTCCTGATCCTGTTTTTCCTGCTTTGCGGGAATGGATGGGGCAACGGTTTCGGCGGCAATGGTCTTGCGAATGATTCCGCTGTCATGTATCCCTGGATGAACCAGTCGAACCAGATTCATGACGGCTTCCGCGATCAGATGATTTCCACACAGCTTCAGGGAATCCAGAACAGCGTTACAAGCGGATTTGGCGATACCGCACTCGGTATTGCAGGAATCAATCAGAATATCTGCCAGACCGGTAACAGCATTGTCGGCGCAGTAAATGGAGCGCAGAATGCTATCACTCAGCAGATGTATGCAAACCAGATTGCGGATATGCAGCAGAGTTTCGCCGCTCAGACCGCAACCATGCAGGGCTTCAATGGTGTTCAGTCCGGCCTTGCGGATGTGCGTTATACAGAGGCTACAGAAGCCTGTGCAACAAGAAACGCCTCTGCGCAGAACACAAGGGACATCATCGACTCCCAGACCAGAGGAACTCAGGCAATTCTTGACAAGCTGTGCGCTCTCGAACTGGATGGTGTCAAGGGTCAGCTTGCGCAGGCCCAGAGAGAAAATGTTGCTCTTCAGAATCAGGTCAACATGGCTACCATGCAGGCAAGCCAGACGGCGCAGACCGCTCAGATCCTTGCAGGACAGAGCGCAGAGATTGACGGAGTTTACAACCGTCTGAAAAACTGCCCTGTTCCTTCCATGCCGGTCTATGGGAATACCCCTATCTTCACATGCCCTCAGAATCAGGGCTGTGGATGCGGCTGTGGAAACAACTTCTGATTGATTCAGATTCTACAGGGGGAGAAATCCCCCTGTATTGAGGAAAGGAACAGAAATGGCTTGTAAAAATGTGTGTAGGCTGTGCGATCACCTTGCGATTTCAACAGCCGTTGCTTTTACCGATGGGAATCTGGTTGTTACTCTTCCTGCTGATTCTTTTCGTAACGGGGAAAAGGTCTGCATCGTAATTGCACAGACTATTCCTGCGGATACGACAATCACTGCACCTGTCGTTATCCAGATTGGAGAGGGTACGGAACAGTATCCGCTTACCACTCGATGCTGTGCACAGGTTTCTGCGTGCGGAATCAGGACACGGACAAGATATGCAACCCGTGTAGTAACATCGGCAACGGGAGCAACATTCCGGATGCTTGGCAATCCGTCTTGCAGTCCGAATTATAATTTGCAGTCAATTAACGGAACTGCACCTGCGGCAACGGCAGGAAATTGATGAAAGGAGAAAAGATGCACAATATCGAAGACCTGCACGAACTGTGCGAGACAATTTCCCGTGAAATCGGGGATGCAAATGAAAAAATCCGTCAGGCAGGCGGTAAACTGTCCGCGGGTGATGTGGATTTTGTAGATAAGCTCACCCACACAATGAAGTCCGTAAAAACCACCATCGCAATGATGGAGGCCGAGGACGGTGGCGAGTCTGGCAGATATATGCCTCGCTACAATTATGGCGGATACAATGGTGGGAACTATTCCTACCGTCGTGGCCGTGATTCCATGGGCCGCTACACTTCCAGACGCGGCGGATATTCCTATGACGATGGCATGATCGAGGAATTGCGTTCTCTGATGGAGTCGGCACCGGATGAAAGAACCAAATCCGAGTTCCGGCAGTTTATCGCCAAAATGGAAAAGATGTGATGTTTCCTTGATCTATGAGAAGGATTTAAGAGAAGCAATAGCAGAATGCCAGGGCAAGCGGAATCCGGATGCTAACACCTGCATCAAGTTGGCGGCCTATTATACGCTTCTCCAAAACATGTACCCGTCAGATGATCCACCACCGGCGTTTTACCAGGCGGCAAGCGGTGACTCCGGGGCGATCTCATACGACACCGGTACAGAGTTTTCAAAAGCCGTAAATGGGCGGCCTGTTGCCGATGTCCTGCCGGTCATAGATGAGTTAATGACTACTTTACAGGTGCTACATCCCCGACTTTATGACGGCGTTTTGAATAAGCTGTGAAAAGAGCCACACCGGCGGCGTTATGCTGTCTGTGTGGCTTTGCTTTTATGGCGCCTGTTTGGCTCCGTGTGGCTTTTTGCGGCTCTTTGTGTGTATCTGTCCACCTATGCTTTTAAAACGCTTCTACGGGGCTTCTACGGGCTTGTGTAGCCGCTCGTATTCGTCCCATATCAGCCGCCGCACAATAGCCGCTTTGCTTTCGCCGGTCAGATCAGACAGACGGCTGTCAGACGTTGCCGCGATGTTTCCGCCGTTCATCCACCATCCGGGGCGGGCGGCGACCTGTCCGGCCTCCGTGTTCATGGCCGGTACTATGTGAATATATCCGGACTGGCCCCCGCAGATAGCACCGGCCATGAGATCATAAAAAAGTGATCTTATATTCTCTGTCCGCAGAAAACTCTATCTTCTTTATTATGCCCCTCCAAAAGCGCCTCTTTTCTTCCGGCGTGAAATCTGCGTATAACTCCCATATATCATCTTTAAGTAGCCGTTTAAGGCCCTCTGTGCCCTCTGTGGGCCGCTCTGCGGCTTTCCTTTGTAAATCCTCCATCTGTGCGATCAGGGCGGCTCTGTCGGCCTTGTAGGCGTCTATTTCTATTAAACCTTCTATGTATAGGTTCTTTAGCCGGTCAAGTTTCCGCTCAATTCCGGCGATCCGCTCCGGCAGCCGTTCCCGGCCCTGGCTCTGCTCTGTGATCTGGTATTGCAAAATCCGGTCTTTAATCATGGGCCTTATATGCTCTATGAGATACCGTTCTGTGACCGTCTCCGCCGCCACCTTCCGATTGATGCATTGGCGCGGCATCCTGGCATAGTATCCGGTACACCTGTATTGATGCGTTTCTGTGTAGCAGTTCCCGCGCTGTCGCCTCCGGGTATTTCCTCCCATAGTCCGCCCGCACTCGGCGCACCGGAGCAATCCAGAGAAGATATAGACCTGTTTCTGTGATACCTTCACATTCATTTTCAGTTTTCTTTGCACATCATCCCACAGATCAGGCGGCACAATCTCCGGACAGAAATCTTTTACCCCTGTGTAATGTTCCCCTTTGTATAAAGGTGATTGGAGCATCCTGCGGAAAGCAGGTTTTGTTCCTGGCATCCCATGTTTCAGCCCGTATTCCCTCATAACGGCATTCAGGTTCCCGCAAGCGGAATACATTTCAAAAGCCGCTCTCACATAAGGAGCGTTATCATCAGGAACAAGGTGCTTGTTCTCTATCCGGTATCCGGCAGTCGTTGTGCCGGAGATCACTTCTTTCTGGCTCAGCTTGTAGGCTTGTACCTGCTTGATTCGTTGGGAAGTGTTTTCGGCCTCAAATTGGGCAATACTCATCATCTGATTTACAATCAATCGCCCCTGTGGAGTCGTTGTGTCGTATATTGGCTCCCATATCGCAAGCCACCAGACACCGTGACGGTCGAGGATTTCTTGTGTTGCGGTATAGTGCCGGACAGACCGAAAGAACCTGTCCAATTTTGTGAAAATTATCAAATCAATCTTTCCGGCTTCTACATCGGACAGCATTCTTTGTAATTCGTCTCTTTGGCTGTACTTTGTGCCGGATACACCATCATCGAGATATTCACCTGCAATCACATAACCTTTTTCTTTTGCGTATTTGGTTAGCGCATCCCTCTGAGCAGGAATCGAATCACCTTCCTTGACCTGCTGATCGGACGAGACGCGCATGTATAAAGCAATTCTCTTCATTCCTCTTGACCTCAAATTTTAATGCGTTACGATATAAGTGACCTTTACAGTTCTTTATTTCATTGTTTGTTCCTCTTGTACGGAAGTGCCGCCCACGTTGGCGGCATTTCTGTTTGACCAAATTAGTCAATGTGATATAATAAGGATGTTTGTAACGGTATTTTCTTTTTCATCTGTTACCCTCATGCTGAAAGCGCCTCATGGTCATGGAACCGTGGGGCGCTTTTGTGATTACCTGATCTTAGCCAACGCTTCTATATAAGCACGGATTCTTTCTTCACCGTACTTTAATCTCAATTCGGAAAACTCCGTTTCTGTTTTGTCCATAGGTACAAGCCCCAAAAGTTCATCGCCGGATATGTCAAGAACCCTTGTGAGGGCCTTAATACGCATAAGGTTAGGTTCACGGTTGCCGGTTTCCCACATGGAATATGTGCTTTTTGCAACACCCACCAGATCAGCCACTTCCTGCTGACTCAATCCTTTTCTCAACCTGGCCGCTTTGAGATTTTCATGGAAAACATCACACATATCAATGCCCTCCTTCCTATTAACAATAATATTCCAACAATCGCCAAAAGTAAATTTTAAAATGCGGGAAAATAAAATAAAAAACACAAAATGTGAATTTAAGGCTTTACAAAATCACGATACGCGGATATAATACAAGCATGTTCACGAAACGCGAACAGCAACTGATGAAATATGTATGGGAAGGAGGGACGATGTTCAGAAATCTAAGAGCAGAGCAGGCGAGATTAGACCTGACCGATGCTGATATGGGAAAGAAACTCGGCATCACACGGGAAGCCTACATTAAGAAGAAAAAGAATGGCTTTTTCACACTTTCAGAGATCAGAATCCTGCTCAGCATGTTTGGTACGACTTTCGAATATCTTTTCGATGTTGAGGACAAGGAATGAACACACTGAATATTGACCGACTGGCCGCCGTCCTGTCCGGCATTTTGACAGACCGGTATGGCGCAAAGGTAACGGTCACATTGGAGGGAGAAGATGATAACAACAATCCTGATTGCCCTGGTACTGATTCTTGCCGGAGTGCTCAGCTTCATCCTTTACACGATGCAGTATGAGCATGATAGGAAGATGAAGGAAAGGCAGAAGAGGAAGTCAGAGGCATGGAGAACGGTTTTTCAGAGAACTGATCTCAAGGCATAAAAAAGCCGCCCGTAGCATGAGCGGCAATCAATGAAGGGAGACAAGCACACCGCAAATGTGCTTTCTCATACATAAATATAACACATTTTTTTCAATGAAGGGAGAAAAAACAATGGCAGTAGCAAAGAAAGTTGAAACCGTAGCAATCAGAATGCCCTCTATCAAGCATGTGAAAATCCGCATCGTGGGAGATTCCCCGCTGATCGTCCATGCCTGGTCTGAGAAGGCAAAGAGGGAAATGCTTGAGGCACAGCAGGGCAAAAACAAAACCAAAAAGAAGCCCACAAAGATGCCTTTTGACGATTTCGCCCGTGCCCTGTACTGGATCACCCCCATGCCGACAGAGACCGTCAAGGACGCAAGCACCAACGAGGACAGGGAAGTCGTTACCGAAGAACTGTTTGACAAGGCTCTGGCAGAGGGCGCAAGGTTCGGATTCCCCGCCAACAGCTTCAAGATGGCCGCCAACAGTGCCGCATACCGGCTCGGATGGGTTAAGAACCAGATGGAACTCAGAGGCGCATATTTCCTCAATGCAGAGGACGGCGGCGAACTTGCAGAGATCAAGGGCGACACACCGAAGCTGAGAGAGGATATCGTCAAGGTCGGCATGGGTTCCGCAGACCTCAGATACAGACCTATCTTTGAAAACTGGTATGTTGACATGATCCTGGAATACAACGAGAACAGCAACATGAAACTCGATGACATTCTTTCCTGCATTCAGGCCGGTGGCTATTCCGTAGGTGTCGGAGAGTGGAGACCGGAGAGAGACGGAGCCTTCGGGAAGTTCCATGTAGAAACTGTCTGATCATGGCAGTCAAGGCTTGTCAAGGTGCGGTGTGTCTTGGCGTAGTCCGTCTGGGGAAGGCATGGCAGTCAAGGCGGGGTGTGCCTTGGCGAGGTTTTGTAAGTCGTGGATTGGCGAGGTAAGGCAGTCGAGGTACGTCTGGGCCTGTCAGGGTTTGGCTCGTTACGGTCCTGCATGGCAGTCAAGGTCAGGTACAACATGGCGAGGTGCGTTTGGGCCGTGTTAGGTGCGTCCTGTTGAGGTATGGCAGTTACGGATAGGTAAGGTAATGCCCGTTTCGGCACGGTAATGTGCGTTTCGTTACGGCATGGCAGTCAAGGCAGTGCGAGGTGCGTTCGGGAGAGGTGATGCGTGGTGATGTTCGGAGAGGTATGGCGAGGCAGTCGTGGATAGGCATGTTTCGCTGTGTTGTGGGCTGTGGGGTTCGGCAGTTGGGGCCAGTTAAGGAGTGTTCCGGTAAGGTTAGTTGCGGCAAGGAACATCAGGGTAAGGCAGTCATGGTTTGGTGGTTCGTGTTCCGTTGTGGTGATGTAAAGTCAGGAGGGGTGTGGCAGTCACGGTAAGGATAGGTGGGTTTTGGCACGTTGCGTTCAGGCAAGGTAAGGTATGGCAGTCGAGGCAAGTTGCGATTTGGTAAGTCGTGTTGCGTTCTGGAAAGGAAGTCATGGCACGCACGCAAACGACAACAATGAAAGGAGACAATATGGCCGCATTTGAAAGCAAGAAATATTCCTACCGGAGCGGGTATTCATATAAAGTACCTGCTCAGACGGTGGGGAAGGCACTGGAAAGCATCGAAGAGAAAGAAGGTAAAGTAACATCTGCATCATTCCTGGAATATTCCAGACCTGAAACATCCGAAACCCACAGCATGTTTGAGTGGGACGACAGCATCGCCGCCGAAAAGTACAGGCTCAGACAGTCAGCCGCAATCATCGGGCAGATCGAGGTTCACATTGAGTACATCGACAATCAGGAGGAAATCAATCCGGTCGAGATCAATGCAATCCCCGCTTTTGTCAATGTAGCAGGAAAGTCACCGAAGGCATCCGCAACATTTGTCAATGTGGTTACTGCCGTTGACAACAAGGATATGTGGAAACAGGTTGTCCAGAACGCTGTTGCAGAACTCAGCGCATTCAAGCGCAAATATTCCAGGTTCAAAGAATTTGAAAAGATCATCAAGGACATTGAAGAACTGGAAAGGAGCATCACCACATGAATGAACAGGAGACAACGAAAGAAGAAGGGCTTGACCTGTCACCCGAAGAAATCGACAGAATCCTTGCCGAAGAAGCCTACTACTACATCCGGCAGAGCGTTGAGGAAAACGGCATGGAGTTTTGATTGTACCCGTTGCAAACATGTTTCAATCTGCATGGAGCAACGAGGCGTATGCACCAACTACATTGATTATGTAGAGATCACAGAGAGGGTGAAAAATGACATCGAAGAACTCAATTACGAAGGAAGAGAAGGAAGTCCTTGAATACCTCTATGAGAAAGCAAACGACATCAATGACTTCCTTCACCGGAAGGGGTTTTACAAGCCCGTATCCATCACTGTGGAAGCGAACCGCAAGTGGTATCCGGCAGGTGATCCAAATTATGACATGCGCAGTGTTGACTTTTGGGAAAGGTACGAAAGCTACCGGACAAAACGCATTGTTACCATGGACTACAACCAGTACACCGGTAATGCTGACATCAGAGAGAGCACCTATGAGGACAGAGAATATGGAAAATGATTTTCAGGTATCAATCAAACAGCCAGTAATCATCACTGGCAACTTTGAAGAAATGAAAGCGGAACTCTCCAACATGATGACCGCTTATGCCGGTCTGGAAGTTACAGAGGACAATCTGCCGGAGCGCAAGAAAGATGTAGCGACTCTCCGCAAGATCAAGACAGCCATCGAGGACAAGCGCAAGGCCGTAAAGAAGGATTATGAAAAGCCCTTCAAGGCATTTGAGGAAGAATGCAAGAAGCTGACCGGCATCATCGACAAAGAGATCGACCGCATCAATGCTGACCTCAACACCTACGAGCAGAAAAGGATTGCAGAGAAGAGAGAGACCATCCGGCGGCTCTACGAAGAGAATATCGGGGACTATGGTGATTACCTTCCGCTTGAAGCACTCCGGCGCAAGTCTTGGGACAACAAGACCTGCTCAGAGACAGAGATCATATCCGACATCCAGACCGCTGTCATTGCAGTCAAAAATGATTTGCAGACCATCGACTCCATGTGTGACCCCTGGTCAGAGGAATGCAAAGCGGTCTACATCAAGACCGGAAACAGCCTCATGTCAGCGCTCAACCGCTACAAGGATTTGGAGAGCGCAAAGAAGGCCGCAGAAGCCGCCGTAAAGGCCAGTGAACAGCAGACCCCTACAGATATTCAGGGAACACCGGACAAGCCCGTACAGAGGCCGTCAGCCCACTCAGAATGGACATTTGCAATCACCGTCCACAGTGAAGAGGATGCAAAAATCATTCGTGATATATGCGAGCAGTTCGGATACGAATATAAGGAGATTTGAACATGGCAGACCAGAGAAACATTTTTCAGCGCATGAGTGCTATCACATCGGAGATCAGCACCGTTGCAAAGAACCTGTCAGTGGATGCAGGAAAGTCCAGTTACAAAGCCGTAGGCGAGGCTGATGTCCTTGCCGCAGTCAAGCCCATCGAGGCAAAACATGGCGTCTATTCCTATCCGGTCAGCAGAACAATCACCGACTCCGGCGAAATGGTCAGCACAACAAAATACGGAGAGCGAAAACAGCTTTTCATGAGAGTCGAGACCGTTTACAGATTCGTCAATATCGACAAGCCGGATGAATACATCGACATTACTACCTATGGAGACGGCGTTGACACTCAGGACAAAGCACCCGGCAAGGCTATGACCTACGGTGACAAATACGCACTGCTCAAAGCCTACAAAATCCAGACCGGTGATGATCCTGACCAGAACGCAAGCGAAGACCTCTCCGGAGTAAGGAAGGGAAAGACACAGAAGAATCAGAAAGAACAGCCGGTCGAAGACCGCACCGGACAGCCCGCTTATCCACCGGAAGAGCAGATGGTTGAAGCCCTCAAGGTGGTAGCATCCAAAAGCGAGAAGGTCAACGGCATGATCGCAAAACTGTTGGATGCCAACGGCGCAAGGGATTTGGCTGAACTTGCCTTCGCAAGGCCGGACATCCTCAAGGCTTGGTATCAGAAGTTGTGCCAGAAAGGATAACTGATGGACTACACCGGAACCATCAAAGATATGTACAGGGGAATGGACGGAAAATTTACCATTTCCCTGTCCATAGAAGAAGAACCAGGCGACATTGAAGCCCTGACAGACAAGCGGCTGAAAATCAGAATCACGGAATACAAGCTGAAAAGAAGCCTGTCGGCCAATGCCTACTTCCATAGTTTGGCCGATAAACTCCGCATGAGGATGCATCCGCCAATGAGCATGGCGCAGATTAAAAATCATCTGATTGCAGACTACGGACAGGTAATGTATCTCGAAGACGGCGTGCCGCTGATCTACAAGACCAACGCCCCACCGGAATATGTTTACAACCTCGAAGAACCGCACCTGCTTCTGGTCAAGACAACCGAAGAAAACGGCAAAGAGGTTTACTTCTACCGGATGTATCGTGGCTCTCACACATACAACACGAAAGAAATGTCGCAGTTGATCTCCGGCACCGTTGAGGAATGCAAAGAGCAGGGCATTGAGACTATGACTCCGGCAGAATTGGAAAGGATGTTATCTGCATGGCAACCGAAAAGCGAGATATGAAAAAGGCCGGAAAGGCCGCAAGGGATAAGGGAGCCCGATTCGAGAGGGAACTCTCCAAACTCTTCAACGAGCATGGTTTCCACACTCACAGGGGATATGTCTTCCATAAGCAATCCGATGTTGTTGACCTTCTCGGAATCCATGTAGAAGCGAAAGCGCACGAAAGAATGAACGTGTGGGATGCGATGAAACAGGCGGTCGAAGAGGCCGAGAAGCGCAAGGACGGAATGCCGACCGTTTTCTGGAAAAGAAGCCGCAAGGGAATCATGGTCTGCATGAGGTTCGAAGACTGGATGAAACTGTACACAATAGCAAGAGGAAAGGAGGGAAATGGGAGACAGGCGGATGATGTCGCTGAAAGTGATAGACAGTGACGCATTTCTGGACATGGCATTATCTACACAAGCTGTTTACATGCATCTTCTTATGAGGGCGGATGATGACGGATTTGTGAACAATGTCAAGAAGATAAAGCGCATGATCTGTGCATCGGACGATGATATAAAACTCCTCATTGCAAAAGGATTTATTATTCCTTTTGAGACCGGAGTCGTGGTTATCAAGCATTGGAGAGTACACAATATCATCCGAAAAGACCTTTATCATCCGACAATCTATCAGGATGAAAAAGCGGCACTTGTACCAGACAAAACAGGAACGTATCGGTTACGTAACGAATCCGTACCGGAAACGAACCGAATCCGTACCGAAAGCGAACCGGAACCGTACCCTAATAAAGTAAATAAAGATAATAAAACTAAATTAAATAAAAATAATAAAGAAAATATATCAATGCTCCTCAGTGAATCATCACTTTCGGAGCCGGTTCGGGAAAAGGTATCTGATTTTTTGGCATACAGAGAAGAGATCAAAAAGCCCTACAAATCAGAACGCAGTATCAGGTCCCTAATAACTCAGATTGAGAAGCAGGAACAGGCTATCGGCTCTATAGCAGTTATTTCTGTTATCGACAAATCAATACAGAACGGATGGCAGGGACTATTTTGGGATAAGACAACACAGCAACAGAATCATTCAGCCGCTGATATGGCAGAGATAGCAAGAATGATGGATGAAGGAGTTATATGAACAACGCTCAAACACAGCAAATCCTTGAGCACATCAAAACGATGTACGGCAAGGATTACACACCTGACACAATAAAGCTGTGGGCAGGAACATTGCAGGATATTTCATTCACGGAAGCATCCTATGCACTTGTGTCGTGGTTTAAACACGAACACTGGCCGCCGTTACCGGCTGACATTCGGGAAAAGGTATATAACCTTAAATCGGAGCCGGATGTGCTTGCGTCTCAGGCGTGGGATCAGTTATTGAGGGCATTGCGTAACGCATACGCACCGGAGTCTGAAAGAATCTGGAATGAACTGCCTGAAATCACAAAACAGATTGTTGGTGGTTATGCCACATTCAGGGCATGGGGAAACACGGAGACAGCATCCCTGGAAACGGTTCAGCGCCCCATGTTTATGAAACGGTTTGAAGAATTGCAGAGACGCATCCGCAAGGAAGCTGCCGTTGATGAAAAATTCAGAGAACCTTTACCGGCGCTTTCGGGCAGTGAACACAAGGCCATAGAAGCAAAGCCGGTAGAACAGCCGAAACCTACAAGACAGCCGTCAGGTAAATCAAGAGCCGATGATCTGGCAGAACTGAGAAGACGGTTGATGAAAGGGGGTGATTAAGTGCCGAAGGAAAGAAAACCTTGTTTTCTGTGCGGGAGATACGCCTACACAGAACGGCATCACATATCTTTGGCGGTACAGCAAACCGCCGATTAAGCGAAGAGGATGGTCTTGTCGTTGACCTCTGCCATTCATGCCACAATGAGCCGCCGAACGGAGTGCACTTCAACAAAGACAACATGCATCGGCTCCATGTTCACGGTCAGAGGATTTGGGAAATGGGGAAAATCGTCAATGACGGCATGACCGATGAACAGGCAAGAGAAGCATTTATCAAGAGATATGGGAGGAATTATTTGTAAAACATGGAGTGGAAATATTTTGACAAAGAAGAGCCGACAGAAGAAGGGACTTATCTCACATATACGGCAACCGGCAGAATTTTGTTATATAGGTGGAGCCATATTTGGACTGACAGTGAAGGGAATCTGTACACATATGAGTTTAGAAACCGTAAAGATGCGGGATTCTCTTTTATAGGCCCGAATGGAAGAAGCGATGTAAAACGTGCATCACGCATCGTATTGTGGTGCGCTATTCCAAAACTTCCAGATAATGTGTCGAAAAAAGAAATGGAACTGTCCAAATATAGGGCTCAGATCAAAGAACTTAAAGCAAGAATCAAAGCACTTGAAGAGGGGTAATACGGGAGGAATTACTTATGAGCAGAATTGGCTACGCCTACGGAAAGAAGATGCTGTTTACCCACCATGACCCCATCAAAAACCGCTACTGGACAGATGATTGGGGCGGCGGCTGTTGGTTCAACAGCAACGAGATCAGGTTCGCAGGAGAACCCAAAAAGAAAACCAGAAAGGAGAAAAGAGCATGAATCATGTCGCAATTGTTGGTCGCATGTGTGCCGACCCGGAAGTCAGATACACACAGGGAGATAACGCTCTGTGTATCGCATCCTTCACCGTAGCCCTTGACCGCAGGAACCGGAATGCGGAACAGACCGCAGATTTCCCCAACTGCGTAGCATTCGGCAAAACCGCAGAGTTTATCGAGAAGTATTTCCACAAAGGAATGAGGATCGGCGGCACCGGCAGAATCCAGACCCGCAACTATGATGGCAGGGACGGAAAGAAAGTCTACGTCACAGAAATCGTCCTTGAGCAGGTTGAATTTGTTGAGAGCAAACAGCAGAACAATTCTCAGCAGTCCGGAGGAAAGTATTCCGCACCTGCCCGGAACAATGACCCCCTCGCCGGATTCATGGACATTCCTGATGACATGTCCGAAGACCTCCCCTTCAATTGACGAAAGGAGAACCAATGCCTGACGAAAAGAAGTATGCACCTGTAAAAAGATTCATTTTTCCTGCCGGAGACTGCGGCGGCGAGATCAGGGTAAACATCCCCACAACCGCAAGCAAGGAAGATGTTATTCGCATGGCGAAAATGCTTATGGTAGCCGCAGAAGACTGGCAGGATGATGAGGATGATGAAGATTTTCTGAACTGACCGCCAGACAGCCCCGTAGAGGCGTTTTACGGTCGGGGATGCATAAACCCTCACGAAAAGCCACAGAACGCCTCTCAGAGGCCGTCAGCCGCCAAGAAACGGCAAATACGAAAGGAGAACCAATGAAGAAGTCGAGAATGATGATTCTGGTACTTGCAATCATGCTTATCTGCTCCGCAATGGTGGTAGAGGCGAAGCCTCCCAGGAACGGCAAGTACATCGACAAGTACGGGAACATCTACATCATGAAGAACGGCAAGCCACGCACCGGCCACTTCAAGTACAAAGGGAAATGGTACTACGGTCACAAGTCTGGCAACGGCCCGTACTGGAAAGGCTCATGCACAGCCGGAGAAATGAGGGTTGAGCGTGGGAACAAATGGTATGCATACAATCTTGACGGCTCCATGATCAGAAAAGACACCTACGTCCACAGAGGGAGACGGAGAATCAAACAGCTTGATATCCGCAGTAAAGACCACACTGTCAGGTACGTATACGGAACCGCAAGAGGCTCCATTGGTAGCAGGTACAGCACAAGGGAAGGCCGGATGCAGTACCTTGACGATAACGGCAGATGGAGAAGCTACGAATCAATGCCGTATTACCCGCCATACGTAGACAACCAGAGGTAAAGGAATGAGTGGAATCAAAATCAAATGCGACATAAGCAAGCTGCCGGAAGCACCGTATTCAAAGCCAAAGGTGCCAGAGCGGAAGAAACCGGAAATCCCTTATGAAACGATGGGATACAACCGGCAGAAAGAGACAAAGAAGCCATACACACCGGAGATTGATGCGCAGATCATCAAATGGAAAAAGGAACAGAAATCCTTTTACTACATGGCTGAGAAGTTAGGCCGCTCCGCAGGTGGAGTCCTTGCCAGGTATCGGCGGCTTAATGCCGGAGGCTACGGCAAGAAATACCGATATACACCGGAGCAGGATAATGTCATCCGTGAAATGAGGGCGCAGGGGAAGACATGGAGAGAGATTGCAGACCACCTGGGACGGTCACGTGATGCAATCCGGCACAGAGCAAAAATCATAGGAGATACCAATGCCGTATGAAGTCAGCAAGCAGACAGACAACAATGTATCAAGGAGAAAAATGAAAGTACAACTTGATCCAGGCGCATATATGCCTACAAGATCGCATCCGACAGATGCGGGTGCAGACCTGCGCACACCTTACAGATTCATCCTCAGAGCCAACAGCCGGAAAGTGATTGATACCGGAACCCATTTTGTAATTCCTGCCGGATACGTGGGGATGGTCAAAAGCAAATCAGGGCTCATGACCAATGAAGGAATAGTCACCGATGGCACAGTGGACAGTGGGTATAGTGGCAGTGTCCGTGTCTGCCTCTTCAACCACTCTGGAAAGCACAGAGTATTCGAGAAGGGTGAAAAGATAGCGCAGATCGTTTTCCTGCCGATTATCACACCGGACTTTGAACAGGTATATGAAATCACCGGAGGCGAACGCTCCGACAATGGTTTCGGCAGTACCGGAAGATTTTAATTAAGCTAACAATGCCGCCATAACTATAAATCAAGCACAAAAAAGAAAGGAGAAACCCCTTCCTCGCTCTTAATTCTGCGGAAGCTATAGGGGACTTCGGCAGAGCGTGCTATGTGTTGTACCAATGTAACTGTAAACAATCTGTGGGCGGTCAGGCGGCAACCGCCCAGAAAGGAGAACCGATGTCCGGCAGATATAAAGCTGTACCGGAAACCACCAACAACAGAAGACTCGTATATGTCGTGATCGACACACTCACGGGAGAGTGGATGCACGTATATGACTGCTTCTTATGGGCCGAACACAAAGCAGAGGAAATGAATAAAGAATGGTCTCCATGCACAACATGTGCCTTCTCCGGCTGTAGCAAAGATTCAGATGTTTGCATGAATTGTGATGATAGAGGATATAAGAGTGAAAGAGGTATTTGAAGCAATACTTGTAATCATTTTTATACTTACATCGGTGGTAGGATTAGGATATGCAATCGGTGTGCTGATCGACGGTCTTTGGAAAGATGAAGATTATATGACAGGTGACTTTCCGAAAATCACATTCAAACTGTTTACAGAGATGTATGCAATAAATCCGAATAATTGGGAATTTAAAGATACTCATGTCTGCTATAACAGGTATGGTAAAAGATACCGAATGGTCTTTAAAACAAAAAGAGATTACAGGAAATACAAAAAATTCAGGGAAGAAAAAGAAACCAGAGAACGAGAAGTTAAACGGTTGAAAGAAGAGGCCGAAATCGCAAAATGCTTTCAGGATGATATTGACAGATACAGGGATGAAACATTGAAGGAAATGAAATCCCACCTTCCGGAGAACATGATTCCACACGATACAGGAGCATTAAGAAGGAGTAACACATATGATTAAAAAGATCGTTGCATTCCTGATGACAGCAATTATGCTGACAGGTTGCCATGGAGCCGCAAGAAATTACGGTGGCAGCATGACCCTGGAATTACCCAAAGGGCAGAAGTTAGAGGAAATCACATGGAAAGATGATTCTGCACTGTGGTATCTGACCAGGCCCATGCGTGACGATGAAAAGCCGGAAACACATACATTCAAGGCTGATACCGAATGGGGAGTATTTGAAGGCACAGTGACGATTATTGAAAGCAGGTGAAACATGATCGCGATTAAGACAACAGCAATGAGACAAATGCCGGAGTACTGTGATGATTGCTGTTGGTATGAGTGCAGACCGCATCCGGAAAGAGGGTGGACGGAACTGTGCAACCTTATGTGCCACTGCATGGACGACACTCAGCCGAAAGAGTGGATTTACGATGGGAACGGCAGACCGCAAGCCTGCCCGCTGATTGAGGTGAAAGATGATAGCGATTGACCGACCAATGCCAAAAAGCTGTGAGGATTGCCCATGCTTTCACGATGCCGCCTGCTATGCAGAAGGGGTCAGGAACCCGACAACGCTCGACTGGTTTGAGAGGCAGGAAAGGAGGGAAGACTGGTGTCCATTGATTGACATCACCGATGACGGCAAGTAAAAGAGGAGGATAAGAATGAGTTTATATAACATGTTTAACGGCTTCAGTCCTGCGTGTGTGCTGATTATGCCCATGCTCGGAAGGAAGCAGGAAGAGTATCCAAGGTTTAGGAATTGCTTTGTTGAAGATGGCATGATTGCCATTTATACAAGAGTGGGAAGCTTGAACAAAGGATGCGGATTCGGAGAAGAAGAACTCTATAAAGACCCGAATTATGTGCGTGATTATGACGATTATTTCGACCGCACATACGGAATATACTTGTTCAACGTTCCCGAAAAGTGGAAAGCGGATTTTGACAGGATCATGACCGGAAATTTCAACGAAGTATCTGACGAATATTACGAGTATGTATCAGGATTCTATCCGAAACTTGCAGAAGAAGGAATCATCAAGAGGCTGTTCAGGGACGGGAAGTAGTCAACTTTATAGCATTGACACCGGTGCAGGTGTAAATGTCCGCACGCAAGGCAAAATAACAATAACAATAACAACAAAAAGACGGTGGCTGAGCGTGCGGAAACAGCCGGTTTTTGACGATTTAACAAGCGATTTTGCAAAAAATATGCAAATCAGCAAACTAAATCAGCAAAGATGGAGGCTTTTATGTCAATAACAGCCGCCATGATGGAGGGATAGGATGATTAAAAAAGCTATTGCAATCTTTATGGCCATGTTCATGCTGAGCGGTTGCCACGAAGCTACGAGGAATTATGGTGGTAGCATGACTTTGGAATTACCCAAAGGGCAGAAGTTGGAAGAAATCACATGGAAAGATGATTCTGCGCTGTGGTATTTAACAAGACCGATGCGTGAAAATGAACATCCGGAAACACATACATTCAAGGCTGATACAGAATGGGGAGTGCTTGAGGGCACAGTAACCGTTATTGAAAGCAGATGATGGGGATGATAGATGGAGAACAGAGAAGCAGCAATTGAGTGGTTTTCGATGCTCAAGGAAAAATTTGTAAAAACTGAATATGAAGGCTATCTCGACATGGCAATCGCCGCCCTGGAACAGCAGGAGAAGGACAGGTGGACTCCGGTAGCCGAGAACCAGAAAAAGCCGGAGTATTAGTTTGACACATATCTTGTCTACACAAAGTATGAGCGATTCGGCATTGCAGATTACTTTGCGGATGGAAGTTGGATAGGCTACGACATAGACGGAGACCAAATTAACGGAGACGAGATCACCGCATGGCGAACGCTCCCGGAAAAATATAAAGCGGAGGACGAAGCATGAGCACAGGGATCTTTTTGATTGGCTGGGTCTTAGCACTCTTCGGCATGTACCTTGGTTACAAGATGGGATATGAGGAAGGCTATGATAAAGGCTACAATCTCGCAAAAATTACATACATGATTGTGATTAACGGATACAGGAGACGCCTGGGACTGGAGAATGAAGATGAACGAGAGGAAACCGATGGCTGAGTATATCGCAAAGAAATTGGCAATTGAACTGATGCATCAATCATCGTATCTGAGTGATGGAGATTTGCTTGAGGTCAATGGCAAGTTGGCAAAAGCAAGAATCGAGGCAGAACCCGCCGCCGATGTTGTCCCGGTGAGACACGGGAAGTGGTTGCCGATAGTGTCATACAACAACACATACAAATGCTCAGAGTGCGGAAGGCTTCTTGTGAATATTACGGACGGATTAAGCATGGTCGCTAAACATTATCCGTACTGCCACTGCGGGGCAAAGATGGAGGAATAAATGTATAAGAGAAATTATTTAGAAGGAATGACGTTTGGAGATTTGTTTGTTTTACGTGAAGCGGGCAGAACAAAAGACAGGCACATATCTTACGAGTGTGTATGCACATGCGGAAATCATACGATTGTATCTGGGAGAGATTTAAAATCTGGGCATACAACAAGTTGCGGGTGCAAACAAGGCGCAACACATGGTTGTAGAAGAATAAACAATACGGACAGGCTATATTTTGTATGGCGTGGAATGATTTCAAGATGTCGTACAAAAACAGCGAGTGGATACCAGTATTATGGAGCAAGAGGGATAAGAGTATGCGATGAATGGTTGGACTATTCAACATTTAAAGAATGGGCATATAAAAACGGATATGACGATAAAGCAGAATCGTACAAATGTACAATAGATAGAATTGATGTAAATGGTAACTATGAGCCTTCAAATTGCAGATTTGTAGACATGAAGACCCAGAATCAAAACAAACGAGCAAAGATGGACGGAGAAAGGAAGGAGTAAGAGTATGAGTTTCAAAGCAACAATAACTGCATGCCTTGTATCCGCACTGGCAGGTTTTGCAGTCGGATACTACACGGGAGGCGAGTATATCCGCCGAATTTACTTGAGGCTCAACCGCAGGATGACGGACGACGAAATCAGGAAGTATCAGGAGATGATTTACGGAAGGGAGTGAGAAGCATGAGCAAAGAAGTAGAGTAGATCATCAACACGCTTTGTGAGAAGTTGGGAGTAGCGGCAAACATCCTTGTGCCGGAGATGGCAAGGTACAACATTGCGCGGTTGGCATTTTTGACGGTAGTGCAGGGGATCCTATCAATTGTTGTTGCATCTATTATCGTAAGGCTCGTAAAGTATTGTCTTACCAATGAGAATATAGAGGACGATGAGAGAGCAATATCGGTTTTCCTGACAAACCTGTTTCCGGGACTTATGCTGGTGTTTTTGATTGTTGGTGTAATCTCAAGCGCCACAAACCTGATTGGCTGGATCGCATCGCCGACAGCATCGGCAGTTAAAGAGATTACAAGCATGATTAAGTGAGGTTAAAGCATGGGAAAGAAATACATTGTTGAGATTGGAAGATTAGAGCGTCTGTATAAAGCATCTATCAGCGCAAAAGGAATGCCGAATATGACATGGTTGTCGCCAGAAGTTGACCTTACGCCCTACGCCGAACCCGATCTTGAGCAGGTACGGATAGAGGCGTATGAGCATGGACAGAAAGACCTGCGTGAAAAAATAGAAGAGGCATATGACTGTGGACATGATGAAGGTTATAAGGTCGGCCTTTCCGATGCATGGGAGGCGGCGAGAGGTGTAGGGCATTGTAAACTGTGGGGGGACTATACGAAAGACACGGGCACAACGAGTGTTTGTGCTGTGGATGTTCTTGACTATTACAGTGCCTACGAAGCCATCAAGAAGCTGAAAGCCTACGAGCGGAAGAAGCAGGAAGAAATCAAAGTCGGGGATGAAGTTGTTTTCGGAAACGATGAAGAAATAAAGGCTGTAGTTATTGACGAGGCAGATGAAGCAGGCGTGTGGCTTCTCTTGTCCGAAAAGGGATGCGTTGAAAGAATGGACGGTGTTCTTTTTCATCGCACCGGTCGCCACTTTTCCGAACTCACCTCCATCTTTGAAAAAATGAGGGAGGAATGAAAGCATGGAGGATGGAACGGCTTTAGCCATTTTGATTTTCGTAATAGGAGCAGCCTTGGTCGGCTTTGCAATCGGATTATCGGTTTAAGGAGAAGTTAAAGCATGGGAGATAAATATATCATTGAACTGGAAGACAAGCCTTTTCACAAAGAGAATGGTGATTTTCTGTACAGGGTCAAAGGATTCAACAGCCTTGTTTTTGATATGACCGGTATTTGTAAGCTGACGTCCTACACCGAACCAGACCTTGAGCAGGTTAGGAAAGAGGCGTATGACAAGGGGTACGATGATGCGGCAGAGGAAATTGGTTCAGATGAACAGGCAATAGCTGATAAAGCCTACAAGAATGGCTTATCAGATGCATGGGAAGCGGCGACAAAGATTCTCAAGGCGAATTGGAGAGAACGTAATGGGACGTTTGGAGCTGTTACACTCCTTGAAGATATCTTCCTTGATAACACACCAGCCGAAGCCATCGAGAAAATCCGGCAGTATGAGCAGGAGCTGGAGAATGAATTTAAGGTCGGGGACGAATTTGAAAATGAAAAAAGCGGTAAAAAGTTTGTTGTGCTTAAAATGAACGGCAAAGAAATTGATAGGTATATTGATGTCGATGGAAAAACATATTGCATGACTGTGAAATATAAAGAGATGCGCAAGACTGGACGCCACTTCCCAGAAATTTCCTCAGTCCTTGAGAAGATGAGGGAGGACGGCAACCAAAACCGCATACAGGAGACTATGAGTGATGACTACTAAGTACACCATCGAACTGACAGAGAAACAGCTTGCCATCGTCCAGAACGCCCTCGAAGAGTGGTTCAGGCTCCGCATGGGGCAGGATATGGATTTCTGCGATGACCTTGCGAGAATGAACACAGACCTGTCGATGGACAATCCGAACCATGAGCGGATTTTTGACAACTACATTTCACGGCGGGATCACATGCGGGTAGTCATGAAAGCCTTTTTCTGCATTGCTTTTGAGCCAAATGGGAATCTAATCGAGAAAACAGAAGAAATGCTTGTTGCGGAGACCATCTGGGACGCAATCAGGTGCGCAAGAGGACAGAGCAGATGGGGCCAGCCGTTGGTACTTGGTGGTGAGCCTTGCCCGAAGATCGAGAAGCAAGAGAAAGTCTGTATGTTCTGCGGGGAGGTTGATTACAGCACTGCATATACCAGTGATCCGCCGCAGTATAAATGCGAAAAATACGGATGCCTGGTACGTACAACTGATACATGCAAAGGGGAGCAGGATGCCAAAAAGCAAAAAGAGGGGGAAGAGGCATAATACCTCATTTGCCCGGCAAGAACAGCGGTACAGCCGCAACGTCAAGGAAAACGTATCTTGGATATATTCTGGTCTGGCAGTAGTCCTGCATAAAAGATATGGGTTCGGCTCCAAAAGAATCATGGATGTGCTGACCGACTTGCAAAACATTTTTGTCGAGAAGGACACAAAGGAAATTGTCAGGCAAGCATATAAGGATACAGGGCTGTTGCTCATGTCAGAGCAGACCGCAAAGGAATTGGGAATAGATTTGGAAAGTGAGGTCAAGATTTGAAAGTCACATGCATCAAGTATCCGACAGAAGAAGACTGGATTGAGGCAAAGCGAAGGGCCTTGATTACTGAGTACGGAAAAGGGCTTGGAACCATCAAGCCTCCAACATTGGAGTGGAAGAGGAAAATCCTTGAAGCCAGACACAGCCCTATCCGGTATCTCAAGTACAGCTTTCTTTTTCAGGATATTCCATCAAACACCTCTGTTCACCTTTGCCGTCACATCCACGCACAGCCTTATGTCAGCAGTCTCCGCAACGATCGGCAGGAGAAAATGGACGGTGATGCCGCACGAAGGGATACTCCGGTCAACATGATCTTGGATGTCAATGCGGAAGAACTCATGGTTATCGCAAATAAGCGGCTCTGCAACAAGGCCGCAGAAAAGACCAGAATTGCAGTCGGGATGATGTGCACAGAGGCCAGACTCAAAACACCGGAGATTGCCCCTTTTCTGGTTCCCATGTGCATGTATGCCGGATGTCATGAAATGTACCCTTGCGGAGAAAGGAGATAGCATGAGAAAAAGAGCCTATGCAGAACACAAGCCCTGGAAGGTCAGGAGAGTCGGGAAGAAGCTGTATCAGGTCTGCTTTTTCGGTATCCTCAGTGGCGTTGATCCCATGCCCGGATACTTTGACAACCTCAAGTCCGCACAGGAGTTTGCAGACGCCCTTAACAGCATGAGAAAGGAAGTGGTATTACATGCTTGACCTCATTCAGTACGCAAAGGATAACAAGGTCGCTGTCCTCTATGTTCCCAGAGGTGAAGGGGAAGTCACCGTTGCACATTCTGTCCTGTATGAGACCGGAAAAGTCACACTCACAGGGAGCAAGTCGGAGGGAGTGCAGGACAATGTGCAGACCGCTCTTGACAAGGCTGTCGCAGGTCTCGGACGGGGAAAGGCCCTGGCAGTCGGCGGAAAATTCATTTCCCGGCAGATGGCAGAGCGGGAAAAGTTTTTCAGGGAAGGGAAGGACTTGTTTTGAAAATTTATGCTTGTATCTGTAAAACGCTTTTCGCCGCTGTGTCTGCTGTGATCATTTTCTACATCATGGCCTTTTATCTCAAAATGCCTGTAAACAATGAAACATTGTTCTTTTGCTGTTGCATCCTGTCCGGGGCCTGTTTTACGGGCTGTGACGGCCTGCGGGCCGGTGACGGTACAGATGACCACAAAAGGCGGTAGAACGCCGCACGGGGCCAAATAGATGGCAAATAATAGAGGCTGTGCACGTATCCCGTGCATGGCCTCTTATACGGCTCTGTAAAGCGCTTTATATGCCGCTGTGGGTAAATGTACCACAACGAGCGCAGAACGCCACACAGAGCCAAATAGACGGCACAGACGGCAAAATAAAAAGGCTGTACAAGCTGTACAACCTTTTTTCTCTTGTTATCCGGCATATGCTGCGCTGATCATATCTTTAATTGGTTTACACTTTTCGCGGCTGATCATTTCCTTGACTTTCGGCAAATATGGCCGTGCCTTTTCCAGGGCTTTTTCTCTTGTTTCACCGTCAATGATTTTAAAGCCGGTAGACAATTCAGAAACATTCCAATTGTCCTTTTTGTCCCACCTGTGCAGGCCGATGGCTACACCGTCAATGTAAACATAGTATCCGTCAACCTGTTTTGCTGTAGGTGTTTTCCCCGACATTGTAACAAAAAACTTTGTCTTTTTCATTCTTTCAATCCTCCTATACTGTGAGCCACAGAAAAGCCTTTTAACGGCCCTCTGTGGCTCTGTGTGGCGTCCTGCGCTGTTTTATGCTACTGTAAACCGCTTACAAGCGCTAACACGGCTGTACAGCGCGTACACGTCCGGTAGATCCTTTTTGAGTGCTTTGCTGTCAAGTCGCATAGACTCAACAAGTTTATATCTGACTTTGTATTTGCCGGTGTCGATCTCCTCCAGGCTGTCCGCCTCCATGTCGGCCTTGATTTCCGCCTTGATTGCATCCGCCGCCGCTGTCAGGGCTTTGATCTGGTTTTCGATGTCGGCCAATTTTTTGCAACGATTGTCGATCATTCTATTAGTCATGCACATGTTTTATCCTCCTATGATTTGTTTTTTTGTTCCACACATGACCGGCTTTTGACCGGTCAACGCTTGCGGCCTAAGTGGCTATTTTGAGCCGCCGCAACGGCTTTATTCCATTCCGAAACGGTCACAGTAAATCATGCATAAGCATTTTCTAATATCCTGTATTGCATTCCAGACGGGGCTATAGATCACGGGGTCTTCCGATAACTGATAGCTATAACAATTAAAAATGCAAATAGCCGATTTTATTGTCGAATCATCCAGGCGGCCATATTCCAGGCTCCAGGGGCGCAAGTCTGTATATTTGGGTAATGTCTTTGTGTTTTCGTTATACCGCCCGTTGACGGCCTTGATGTTTGCAATGTAAAGCGCCCTGTAAATGCTGTGCAGGTCATCCGCATATTTGCCGAACATGTTTACCGTTGACGGCTCCAACGGGTATGATGCACTGTATTTTTTGTTCTGCTGTAAAACGTATGCTGTTGCTTGCGTGATAACGTCGATTTGTTCCTTGTCACAGATAAAAGCACTCATTTATTCATACCTCCTATGTGCTGATTTATAGCTAAATCCCCGTGCCGGTGTCGGGCCGGTGTATGTCCTCCACACGGGGCTAATGTTATGCCGTTGCAAGTCGGGCCTGTGCATGTCCGGCTTTGACTTTCGTGCAACCATATCTAAACTTGATTGCATCCATTTTCATTTTGCTGTGCTTTTTGCTCTTCGTCCGGCCTCCGTTCCAGTACCATTTTTTGTGTTTGCTACTCCAAAAGAAGCCCGCCGCCTTGATACCGTCTTTATATGCATAGGTGTTACCGCTTAACCACACCCAACGGCCTATAATTTCGATGTCTACGCCGTCGAACCCGGCGACTTTTGCGATGATGTCGGCGAATGCCTCCGGTGCTTCTTCCTCCTGCTCTTCCTCCTGATCCTGTGCCGCCGCTGTCCGGTGAACATTTTTCAGGGCCTTGAAAAGGTCTGTAAACTCATTCTGCATATCCTGAAATTTACGAGTGTCGCCGCCGTTGTCCGGGTGCAATTCCTTGCACAGGTCTCTGTATTTTTCTTTCAGGTCTTCAATGGTCTTTACGTTTTTGAAATATGTCATTTTCAAGCCCTCCTATGTGCTTGTGTGTTCCTTGATTACAAGACTAATTATAAAGAGTATTGCGCAATACGTCTATAGACAGAATGCCTAAATATTGTGCAATACGTTTATGCATATTGCACAATACGAAAAACACGGCAAAATAAAAGCCGGTGCAGGTCTGTCACCTGGTCACCGGCTACGGTATTACCATTTTCTTTCATATCCGTACATGTCACGCAATTCATACGGTATTGTTTCCACAATTGCGTTATATGTCTTTTTCAGGCCGTCAAGCTGTGCGGCGATCATGTCCATGTTAGCGGCTGTCTGCTCTATGTCGGCGGCCTTTTTCAGTAAAGCGGCCCGCCGTTCCTGCGCGTCTTTTATAAAATCATCTGCGCAGATTCTTTTGCCCTCCGGCATGGTGTCTTTTCTGATCTGGGCAAGCGTCGTTTGTGCGCCTCTGTTGAAACTGTAAATCTCAATCCAGTCCATGCGCTTATGTACATACACGTTGTTTTCTGTGGCTTCTTTCAATGCCTTTTCCAGGCGGCAATTGAAGACTTTCCCGTCAAAATCCCGCAGCACTTTTGCAATGACAGGGTAAAAAGCCGCATTTGTGCGCATTTCCTGCACCTGTTTTTCGATTGCCTTTTTCTTTTCCTCTTTTCCGTAGATTCTACACATTATTGTTTCCTCCTATGAGATCCCGTTTTCAGTTTCCAGAAAAGCCCGCCGCCGGTGTCGCTCCGGCTGTCCGTCCTCCGGGCAGGCTGTCAATTATTCGATACCTAACGATTTAAAGAAATCAGCGTCAATGACTGTCCATTCATCCGGTATCATCGTTGTCCAGGTTCTATCATGTTTAATGTTGGCAAGGTGAATCAGATGCGCTCTCAGGCGGCTAACTCCGCACCATATACCGCTATCTGCTCCGCTGTTTTCTTTTGCCTTATAAAGAATGGCCTGCGATCCGTCTTCAAACGGCTTTGAAAGGTAATAATCCCAATTTCCGTTACCTGTTGCGATCAGTTTAGGGTACATGCTTTTTTCCTCCGTTTCTGTTGCCGTGTTCCTGTGACGCCTTAAAGATTAAACTATATTGCGCAATACGTCAATATGACAGAATAAACAAATTGCGCAATACGTTTTTGTGCATGTTGTATATTACGCAATACGGCTATATAATGGTAGAATTAAAGAGCAACAGAGACTGGCACAGAAAAGAGGTGAGATCATGGCCACAGATAAAGAAAAACAGTATAAAAGACAGAATGCTTTCATAGCTGAAAAGTATGACCGCATCAATGTAAATTTGCAAAAAGGCACAAAAGCGCAGATCATCCAGGCCGCCGCCATCCTGAATATGAGCGCCGCCGAATTTGTCCGGCAGGCGATCCAGAACGAGATCAGCCGCCTCCGGTTCCGGTACGGAATGCGCCTCCGGGGCTTCTCCCCTGGCTGTCAGCCTAAAGACGGCTTCCTAGAGCGTCAGGATGATGAAACCGGCAAGTATCACGACATCCTGATCTATAACCGTCCACTGACAGACAAGGAACTGGCAGACTACGAACTTGACTATCTCGGAGGTGGCTTATGACTGCATACACCGAAAGCGAGAAGTACAAGCAGGATGTGAGAAATGCTGTCAGCCGGTACAATAGCAAGTTGGCAAGCATCACGATCAGAGTGCCGAAGGAAATGAAGGACGAGTTTTACGAAGCCGCAGAGAAGGCGGGGATGCCGTTCAAGCAGTTTTTCATTCAGGCTGTAAAGGAAAAGATTGAAAGGATGTGACGAAGACCGGGGCAGAAATGCTCCGGTTTTTGTTTGGATTGTTGTGTTGACTGATTCGGTCAATCAGGTATAATATAATTAGTTACGGTAACTGTTGTTTTGCAAAACAGGAAAGGAGAATTGTCATGAGAGGACGTGCTATCACTCTTCCGAGCGGCACCAGAGGCCGTGTGTACAATTTCCGGAGAAGTAACGGCGGCGCAAGCGGTCGTGGCGGCTCTGGCAGTGCCGGACACTAATACCAGAGTGCGGCTCCGCACTAACAAAAGGAGACAGGGCGTGGATGTTATGTCTGCGCCCTGTTTTGGAATGAGGAAATATGTCTACTGTCTTATATGATCCGATAAAGGCAATGGCAAAGGTGACGGATTCTGTCATTGTGGCCTTTTCCGGAGGCAAAGAAAGTGTTGTCACACTGGATTTGTGTAGTCGATACTTCAAAAACATCAAAGCGTTTTTTATGTATATTGTGCCAGACCTGTCTTTTCAGGAAAGAACAATGGAATGGTACGAAAAACGCTACCAGATTGAAATCATGCGCATCCCACACATGGATGTGTGTGAGTTTTACCACTATGGCAGTTTTCGCCCTGGCGACCCGTCTTTTCCCATCGTATCCATCAATGATATTTACAAGTGGGTGAGACTGGAAACAGATACATGGTGGATTGCCGCAGGTGAAAGAATAGACGATTCTATAGTCCGCAGGGCCATGATGAAGAAATCCGGAAGTATTGACGTGCAGAGGGGCCGTCTGTATCCAGTTTCCGCATGGAAAAAGCGGGAAATCATGGATTATATCAAATTCCACAACCTGTATCTTGGGCAGGACAGCCGGAAACTTGGCTTCTCGTTCTGTTCATTGTGGGGCAAGGAATTATACGCACTGAAACAGTATTTTCCTGATGATTACAGGAAAGTGCTTAACTGCTACCCGCTTGCGGCGGCAGGCGTGAAACGGTGGGAGGAATACGGTAAATAATGGCAAAAAGTAGATACCAGGCATACGATACGGAGACAATCAGCAGGGACATGATCAAAAACGCTCCTTACAATCCCCGTATCATGGATCCAAAAGCCAAAAAGCGGCTGAAACAGAATATTGCCAAACATGGACTGGTTGCGGCCTTGACATGGAACAAGCGCACCGGGAATCTGGTCGGTGGGCACCAGAGGCTTGAACAGCTTGACGCACTGGAAAAGAGCAAGGACTATGATCTGACCGTCTGTGTCGTTGATGTAGACGAGCGGGAAGAAGCCGCCCTGAATGTCCAGTTGAACAATCCATCCATGCAGGGCGAGTGGGACTTGGACAAGTTGGCTAACATTGCAGAAGATTTTGACCTTGATCTGTCGGAAGACCTGGGCTTCACAGAATCCGACATTGATTTCATGTTTGAAGGCGATGACCGCTTTTCTCAGCTTTTTGAAACAAAAGAGGGCGAACACATGCGAGACGCTCTCGACAAGGTAAAAGAGGCCAGAAAAAAGAGCGTCGAAAATCTCAAAGAGCGAAACTCCATCCAGTGGTTCACCACAATTGTTTTTGAAAATGAAAAAGACAGAGAAGCCTTTCACAAGGCTATCTCTGTCCCGAAACATGAGCAGTACATCACAGAAGAGCAGGTGCGGCGGCTGTGCAGATCAGATGACTAACGGCTCCCAATAAAGCCGGTCAAGTTCTGCGTCTTCTTCCTCCGTCTTCGGCTCCGGCAAGATTTCCAGATCATCATAGTTGATGCCAGATTCCCACAAAGACAGCTTGCCTTTAATGGGTATGGGCTTGATGATGCGGGGGTTTTTAAGAATCCAGGCGTATTCCCCATAGGGCATAACGTCCATGTCAGCGGCTTTAAGGTGCTCATGCCTGAAAAGCACGATGTCAGCCAGTTCGACCACACCCAACACATGACCGGGTATAGTCCCCTTGAATTTCTTGGCGCTGCTTGTAATGAGAATGTCCCCTCTATAGTCAGTTTTCCACGACCTGCACTCAACGGTCTTGATGCCGGTGACGATCTTCATTGCATAGATGGGGTGTACGGTTAATGCTTTCATGCTTTATACCTCCTATATTGAATTGTAAATGTAAAAAGCCGTCCCTGAATCATCTTCCTGCCTATTGCCTCTTATGATCTAAAATACCGCTCACAGGTATATGGTTTCAGGCGTTGACACGCTTTCGGCATTTTGTAACGGCTCCACTCTGCATTTATGCGGGCTTGTGACCGCCTACGGCTGCATTAGAGCGCCGGTGTCACTCCGGCATGATATAGGCTGTAATGCGGGCTATACACTCGTCTACAGAGCCGCCCGCCTCCAATTTGCGGCAGATCATAAAGGGTTTAGCTGCAAGCAGGCCACGAATGAACGAGAGTGGCGCTCTGTCAGTCCTGATATACCAGGCAAGCGGGTCAATGATCCTGTCAGCCTCATCGACTCCGTGCTTTTTCATAAGCCGCAATTTTAAGTTCCACATATAGTTATCAATGCGCTCGTAACTCATGGCAAGCCCTCCAAAAAAGTATATAGTTATCTGACACTGTTGATTATAATATAAGCGTGCTTATATTGCAAGCATAAAATTATAGGTATTTTATGGCAAAAGGTTTATACGAAAAATGGCTTGAAAAAGACAATCTTCTACTGCTACAAGGGTGGCGGCGTGACGGCCTTGATATGGCGCAGATCGCAAAAAACATCGGCATAAAGCGCCAGACTCTTTACAGATGGGCAGAAGCACACAAGCCCATAGGCGACGCTTTAAAAAAAGGTGCAGAAGTCTGTCACATAGAAGTAGAAAACGCTCTGTATAAATCTGCTATAGGCTATGACGTGACAGAGACAGAGCAAACAGAGGTCACAAGCCCCGACGGCTTTACTACGATCACGAAAAGGGCCAGGCGGCGACACATCCCGCCAAACCTGGGTGCAATCTGCTTTATCCTCAAAAACCGCATGCCGGACAAGTGGAGAGACAGACCGGAAGTTGTCGATAATAGCGCTGTTGACGTTCTGACCGAGATATTGAACACAACGAGAGCGCAGGCCGTAGAAGCATTTGGAGAAAAAGATGCCGAGAACGACGGGGTTCAGCCCGAAGCAGATGGAGTACATAGCGAAGGCGAACCACAGGTATAACTTTAAGATCGGGGCAGTCCGCTCCGGAAAGTCATATGTAGACATAGCGCAGGTCATACCAATGCGCTTGATGGATGTTAAGGGGAAAGACGGCCTCAATGTCATTTTGGGTGTTTCCAAAGAATCCATAGAAAGAAACGTACTGGCTCCAATGAGGGAAGCGCTTGTCGGTGCTTACATTTCCCCGATCAACAGCCGAAACATAGCAAACATATTCGGTGAGCGTGTCTACTGTATTGGTGCGGAAAAGGCCAATCAGGTCAATCAGCTACAGGGTATGTCTATCAAATACTGCTATGGTGATGAGATAGCAAAGTGGAATGAAGATGTATTCCACATGCTACAATCTCGACTTGATAAGCCATACAGCAAGTTTGACGGAGCATGCAACCCTGAGTATCCGGAACACTGGCTCAAAAAATTCATAGACCGGGATGACATCGACAAGTATGTGCAGAAATACACGATCTTCGACAATCCGTTCCTGTCAAAAGAGTTTGTGGACAACCTCTGCAAAGAATATGCCGGTACTGTTTTCTATGAGCGGTATATAAAGGGGCTGTGGGCGCTTGCGGAAGGTCTTATATATCCGTTCTGGGAGAAATGCATAGAAGAGCCGCCAGACCGCCCGGCGGATGACTACTGCCTGTCAATCGACTATGGCACCATGAACGCTTTTGCGGCGCTGATCTGGGAAAAGCACGGAAATAAATGGTATGCAACAAAAGAATACTACTATTCCGGCAGAGAAGAGATAACAGGCACAAAAACGGATGCGCAGTATGTAAAAGATATGCTGAAATTCATAAAGCCTGTATTGCCAAATATCAGAGCGGAAGCCAGTGTATTTTCAGATGCCGCAACCGTCTCGATTGAAACGATAGTTGATCCTTCTGCGGCTTCGTTTATAGCGGCTCTCCGCGAGCATGATTGTTTTGCTGTCAGACCGGCATATAATGACGTGCTAAACGGAATAAGGGACACGGCAAGGGCCATGCAGTCTGGCAGGGTGAAGTTTGCACCGTGGCTATCAAACTGGAAATCAGAAGTGCAAGGCTATGTGTGGCAAGATAGACCAGATATTGACGCTCCTGTAAAAGAAAAAGATCACTTGATGGATTCGCAACGATATTTTGTATATACAAAAAACATTGCGCCGGAAGAAACTATAGAACATTCACTATTTGCGTGAGGTGAAAGACATTGTACACATTCCAGGACTACATGAGAGTGCCGGAGAACGACAGACAGAACTTTGTCCGTTCAATTATCCATGCGCACACATCATCCCCAGAGTATGCTTTTGCTCAGACTGCCGAAGCCTACTACCGCAGACGCAACGAAACAATTATGAACTTCCGAAAACTGCTCTACACAGTCACCGGAAGAAAAGTCCCCGACAACTATTCCACAAATTACAAGCTGAGATCAAATTGGTTCAACTACTTTACAGCACAGTTGAATCAATACCTGCTTTCCAACGGCATTACATGGAAAGAGGAAACCACAAAAGAAGCACTCGGCGAGAAGTTTGACACCACTGTCAAGAAACTCTCTCGAAACGCCCTTGTTCATGGCTGTGCTTTTGGCTTCTGGAACCTTGACCATCTTGAGGCTTATTCCTTGCTTGAATTTGCACCCCTTTTTGACGAGGAAAACGGTGCTCTCATGGCAGGTGTCCGGTTCTGGCAGATTGACCCTTCGAAGCCACTCAGGGCTACACTGATGGAGCTTGATGGGTATACGGACTACCTCTGGAACAAAACCAGTGACGGCAAGGAACAGGGAGAAGTCCTGCATGAAAAGAGATCATACATCCAGATCGCCGTCACCACTGCCGCCGAAGGAACAGAGATTTATGACGGCATGAACTATCCCACTTTCCCTGTTGTTCCGCTTTACGGAATCGAAAAGCAGTCCGAACTTGAGGGGCGGCAGGAACTTATTGACTGTTATGACCTCATCGAATCTGGTTTTGCAAACACGGTTGAAGAGGCAAGCTATATCTATTGGGCCATTCAGAATGCGGATGGTATGAGGGACATTGACCTTGCCAAATTTGTTGAGAAGATAAAGACCCTGCATGTTGCTCTTGCAAGAGCAGGAAACGGAGCAACCGCTGAGCCTCACAGCATCGAAGCCCCTTATGCATCCAGG
>OCTW011602868.1_pt1 | contig 54938 bp, 55 predicted proteins | sample 1539671 | NCBI WGS metagenome assembly OCTW01 (sample SAMN02144230, study PRJEB22623) | gut metagenome | biome: sheep rumen | host: Ovis aries | place: New Zealand | reverse complement strand
TCTAGTGAATACTGGAACAGTATACACGGCATGGAGCAGGGTGAGGCTGCCTATGATAAGGAGGGACTCTACAATATGCGGGTTCTTGCCAGGAACATGACATTTTTGATGAAGAGTATAGCGCTTGGCAAGGCTGAGTATGGTATGCCTGAAAAGGAAGAACACGCATGGACAAACTTCATCAGAGATGACTTGAAATAAGTGAGGAATATATAAGCGTTACTTATTAAGCTTTTGTCGTATGCACTTGGAGCAGATGAATATTTTACAAAGCCATTTATTACAAGAGAATTAGTTGCAAAAATAGGAGCAGCTTTCGGAGACAACAATATTATGAAGATTGATACTGTCGAATAATGTTCACCGTTCGATAGCGGATTTGTGTCTTCCCGAAGGAACTCTACGATACAGAAAAAGTACTGATTGATGGCTGAGAAGGGACTGAAGGTCGAGGTTCTGTGGGCATACGACAGCGGTCATGGGATCGACATTAGTTCCATTGTGCCAGCCACTTAAGCAAGTAAAGACGGGTTCTTCTATGGCAGGCATGTAGTCTTTAGCGGGAAGCAGGAATCGATTATATCCACACATAGACAACAGTGGATGTTTATGATATAATCTATGCATCTCTCGGAGGTAAAAATCATGGGATTCAGAGAAGACGTCAAAAAAATAAAGGCGCTTACAGATGAAAACCGTCTTGCGATCATGCTTGCGCTCCAGCATGGAGAGAAGTGTGGATGTGATCTGCTGAGGGAACTGAATATCACGCAGCCGACTCTTTCGCACCACATGAAAATTCTTGCAGACAGCGGCCTTGTTGATTACTACAAAGAGGGAAAATGGATGCATTACTCCATCTCCGCAGACGGCGTCAGAGATTTCCGGGAAATGATCGGTTCCTATGCAAGATGCGACTGTGAAACAGACAGCAGCGTATCCTGCGGATGTAAGGAAAAGAAGTAATCCATAGCTGTCATTCACAGGCAGTCCTTTGGGACTGCCTATATAAAGGTCATAAACATAGATATATATCAATACATCAAACTAATGGAGGCAAAGGCATGAACAATCAAAGCAAAGGCATGAATACATTTCAGCGGTATCTTTCTGTGTGGGTACTGCTCTGCATGGCTATAGGAGTACTGATTGGGCATTTTGTCCCGGCCATTCCTGCCACACTCGGCAAATTTCAGATTTCCGGCATTTCGATTCCTATCGCTGTTCTCATCTGGGTCATGATCTACCCTATGATGATGAAAGTAGATTTTCAGAGCGTAAAACAGATTGGGAAGAATCCAAAGGGACTTTTGGTCACATGGGTGACGAACTGGCTGATCAAGCCTTTCACTATGTACGGAATTGCTTACCTGTTTTTGTTTGTCGTATTCAAAGCCTTCATATCTCCGGGATTGGCAACAGAATACCTTGCCGGGGCTGTGCTTTTAGGTGCTGCTCCATGTACGGCGATGGTGTTTGTGTGGAGTACGCTTACAAAAGGAAATCCTGCTTATACGGTCGTACAGGTGGCAACAAATGACATCATCATCCTTGTGGCTTTTGTTCCGATAGTAAAATTCCTTTTAGGCGTTTCCGATGTGGTTGTTCCCTACAGTACTCTGTTCGTCAGCATTTTTCTGTTCGTTGTGATTCCGCTTGTGGGCGGCATCCTCACGAGGATAACAGTCACGAAGCAAAGAGGTGCGGATTACTTTGAGAGCACGTTTGTCCACAAGTTCGACAATGCCACAACAATAGGTCTGTTGCTGACGCTGGTTATTATTTTCAGTTCACAGGCAGAGGTGATTCTGTCTAATCCGCTTCATATTGTGCTGATTGCGGTGCCGCTGACCATTCAGACGTTTTTGATTTTCTTTATCGCTTATGGAGCAAGTAAGCTACTGAAATTACCGCATGATATTGCGGCTCCTGCCGGGATGATTGGCGCATCGAATTTCTTTGAACTCGCAGTGGCTGTGGCGATTGCACTTTTTGGAACAACAAGCCCTGCAGCTCTCGCAACCACAGTAGGCGTTCTGACAGAGGTACCTGTCATGCTCCTGCTGGTGCGAATAGCAAATAAAACGAAAGCGGGTTTTGCGTAATGTGGACTATTATTCAGGATCAGATCCTTGGGATGAAATGGCTGAATGCACTGATCGGGAGGCTGTTGACAGCAGTAGGGCTTGATGTCAATACAAGATATGATGAAGTGAAACTTTACTCATGGATGGGATGATCCTATAATCTGACACAGAATAAGTCGATGAGGAGGTTGCGACGGGAATGAATGAAAAACTCAGCTTCGCCTGTGATTATGCAAAAGGAGCCCATCCTGACATTCTGCGGAGGATGATGGAAACCAATATGATAAATACAGCAGGATACGGGCTTGATGAGATCTCTGAGTCCGCCAGAGACAGAATCAGAAAAACCTGTGAATGCGAAAAAGCTGCCGTGGAGTTTCTGGTAGGAGGAACGCAGACGAATGCCGTTATGGTTGATGCTCTTCTGAGATCCTATCAGGGAGTCATTGCAGCCGAGACGGGTCATATCAGTGTACATGAGGCAGGCGCTATCGAAGCAGATGGGCATAAGGTTCTTGCGATCCCGCATCAATACGGGAAGATATCCGCCGGGACAGTAGAAAAATATCTGGATGATTATTACAATGACGCGAATCACGAACATATGGTTATGCCGGGAATGGTTTACCTGTCCCATCCCACGGAGTACGGAACGCTTTATTCCAAGGCAGAGCTTCAGGCTTTCAGAAACGTGTGTGATAAGTATGGAATCTATCTGTATGTGGATGGAGCAAGACTTGCCTATGCTCTCTCATGCCCGGAAAATGATGTGACGCTTAAGAGTCTGGCAGATCTGTGCGATGCCTTTTATATCGGAGGCACCAAGTGCGGCGCACTGTTTGGCGAAGCGGTGGTGGTTCCGGAACCGGAAAAGATACCTCATCTTTTCACGATTATCAAGCAGCATGGAGCTCTTCTGGCGAAAGGAAGGCTACTGGGAATCCAGTTTGACGAGTTGTTCCGGGATGATCTTTATATGAAGATTGGAAAACCGGCGATTGAATCCGCAGAGCGCATAAGGAAGGCTTTACAGGCAAAAGGATACCGTTTGTATTTTGAATCACCGACAAATCAGATCTTTGTTGTCATCGAAAACGATGCGCTGAAGATGCTGGGAGAAAAAGTCGAATACGGATTCTGGGAAAAATACGATGACAATCACACAGTGATCCGCTTTGCGACAGACTGGGGAACAACAGAAGCAGAAACGAACGCATTGATCAATATCCTATAGAAGGGTGTACTGTGATGAGGCGAGCGGGATCCGCGGCGGCTTCCGATGGAAAAAACATGGATCAGTGGCTCCCCTGTCTGGACGGAATCTGTGAGATTTTGTATACTGAAGCCGGAATGGAGAAAGAAAAAGACAAAAATACAGATTTATACGATTCAGATGATAGAAACGCCGGGGAGATATCCGGTGCCGCTTTTCTGTCTTCTGTCATCCGGACATGGAGGAAGGGCCGCTCAAGAGGACTGATCGGTATAGATGGCATGTGCGGCAGCGGGAAGACAACGCTGGCGGATCGGCTGGGGCAGATACTGGGGTTTCCTGTTTTTCATATGGATGACTATTATCTTCCTTTCTCGCAGAGAGCAGCGGACTGGAAAAATATCTGCGCGGGGAACATGGACCTCTGCCGCCTGGAGAGAGAAGTGCTGCTGCCGCTGTCACGCGGACAGGCGGTGAGGACTTTTCGCTACAACTGCCGGGAAGATAAAAGGACAGAGGACAACAGGGAAGCTGCCGCGTTTGCCATTGTGGAGGGAACGTACTGTCTGCACCCGAGGATCAGGTCTTATTATGGACTGACATTTTTCCTTTCTGTTACGGATCTGCTGCAGAAGAGCCGGCTGGAGGCCAGAGAGGGGGCAAATTACCGGAACTTTCTGAACCTGTGGATTCCGATGGAAAAACATTATTTTCAAGATCTGAATCCGGAAGAAAATGCGGATTTCAAAATAGAACTGGATGCGGAAGGGAGGATGATTCGCTGTGAAGAAACAGGAAAATGCGGAATCATCACGTGAAAAAACAAGGAAAATGGTTCAGGCTTCTGTTTTTCTGGCGCTTGGACTTGTTCTGCCCTTTGCGGCCGGGCAGATTCCCCAGGTGGGGAAAATGCTCTTGCCAATGCATATACCGGTGCTGCTCTGCGGACTGGTCTGCGGAAGTGGTTACGGGCTTCTTGTCGGTCTTATCTGCCCGCTGCTCCGGTCAGTTCTTTTCGGAATGCCGGCTCTGTTTCCCAATGCTGTCGCCATGGCATTTGAACTGGGAACCTATGGATTTGTTTCCGGTTTTCTGTACAGCCGATCCCGGTGGCAGTGTGTGGCGGCTGTGGAAAAGTGCCTGATTGCGGCGATGCTGGCAGGCAGAGCCGCCTGGGGTATCGTCATGTTTGCACTGATGACGGCTGTCGGGAGTGAATTCTCGCTAAGCCTGTTTCTGGCCGGAGCCTTTGGAAACGCAGTGCCGGGGATTGTCCTTCAGCTGATTCTGATCCCTGTCTGCATGCTTGCCCTGCACAAGGCAGGGCTGGTTCCTTTCCGGCATTCCGACACGGCAAAAATCAAGTGCAGTTAGTCCTCTATTTCAATATCTCCGGACCGCGTCCTGATTTTCAGAACTTTTGAGCCGCTGCCGATGGTGATCTGGTTTTCGGCTCCGTCCGTCGTGCTGTATGTGGTGTCTCCGATGGTGATATCACCGGATGTGGTCGAGGGAGATATGGTGTAGTTTTTTATACTGTCATCCAAATCGACAATAAGGTCTCCGTTTTCACTGCTCAGGTCAGACTGCTCGAAGCTGACGTGTTCCATGCCGATATTTCCGTTGTCTGCAGAGGCTTTCAGGACGGAACCATGGCATTTTTCCAGCGAGAGATCTCCGTTTTCACTTGTCAGTGACAGATTTTTCAACGTGATGGTATCGTTTGGCTCGATACAAATATCACCATTGACGGTGTCCAGGGAAACGTCCTGCAGCGATTTCAGGTCGGACGGGAAAGTAATTGTCAGTATTCCGCCGGTTCTGCCGGAACTGTTTTTGCTGTCGCTGACAGTCAGGGTGCCGTCCACGGTCTCTGCGGTGGGAGCAGCGTCTTTCGGACCTGTGTAGGTCATTTTATATTCTGTCCCTGTTTCAAGCTCAATGTCGTCATTCTGCAGATGAATCTGGAGTCCCGTGAAGGATTCCAGCTTTTTTGTTGTCTGCAAGTTGTTGTTGTCCGGAAAGTAAAAGGAAAAATTTCCATCCGAATGTACAAAGACAGGTTTTCCCACATGCCACAGCGTTCCCAGTATGATGGCGGCCGCAGTGGCCGATGACAGCAGGATCAGGTAGATGTTTCGTTTCTTCATGATCTATCATCCTCTTTTCTTATTCCGAAAATGGCTTTTATCAGAGAGTCGGCAACGGCGGCCAGTGGCCAGATAACCCAGGTGATGTACCAGGCAAAGGACAGAAAACTCCAGATCAGGTACACACATGTTACGGTCGGCCAGAAGACAGATATGATGACGCGCACGGTCTTGCTTTCATAGCGGACCTCGCCGGCGTTCTGACTGTAATAATTGGAGGAATACGGACTGCTGTTCAGGTTCAGCAGAGTGCGGCAGCCGTCCTCACGGGAAGAACTAACGGTCAGAATCAGGACGCCCAGTCCCACCATAAAAAGAAGAATGTCAACGCCCAGTCCCGCAGATACGCCCTTGTCATTCAGCATAGTCAGGACAATCAGCGGAATGTAGCAGGTGCAGAAAAGCAGTATGGCAATCGTCCGCTGCAGGATGGAGGTATCGTGAGCGTTTCGTCTCAGGTCATTGATCATTCCGGCGGTGCCGTAATCAATGCTGCAGGGCTCCTTTTTCAGAAAATCCCATTTGTTCATCTGCAGGCTGCTGTAGGTATGGAATGCCACACAGGCCGCGATGGAGGCAAACAGAAAAATCAGTCCGGCCACGATGGCTTTCTGTGAGGTGTTTTCCAGTGTGCTGGCCAGAATGACTCCGCAGGAACAGATGATGGCAAAAAAGGTGCCCAGCCCGTGGAACAGGGCATAGTGCGCTTTCTCATCAAGATAGTCCTGCGCTTCCTGAAAGGATACCTGACGTCCGACGGAGGAACTTTCGGATTTTCTGTTCAGGATGCTGCTGATGCCGAGAACCTCACCCAGTTCATCCAGGTTTCCGAATTCCGATATCACCTGCCCGACGGCTTCATTTTCCGATTTTCCTTCGCTGATCAGCTCGGTATATTTGTCCTCCATCATCTGTCCAAGCTCACATTTTGCCTTGATGACGTCCGGCGTGTTCGGCAGCTTTGCAAACATTGATTCCAGATAACTGCGTATGGTGTTCATGGATTTTCCTCCTTAATAAATTTCTCCACAACAGTTTTCGTCAGCTTCCATTCCTCACATTTTTCCCGATAGTACCGGCGTCCGGGTTCGGTGACCCGGTAATAGGTGCGCCGCTTGCCGTTTTCGGCAAATTCCGGGAACGATTCGATGCATCCTGTTTTTTCCAGACGGGTGAACGCCGAATACAGGGTGGTCTCCTTTATGATATAGGCGCCTTCCGTCATCAGCCGGATCCTTCTGGATATTTCATATCCATAAGACGGACCGTCCAGCAGCAGGCACAGGATGATTGTGTCATTGCATCCGCGGATAACATCACTGCTGATCCCCATGGCATCTCCTTTCTGTCAGGCCTTAAATCATTCGTCTGTCGTACTACGACAAACATATTACGACAGACGTAGTATATCTGACAAACTGAATGTACTACGACAGACGAAGTATGTCAAGAAGAAAAAGTGGAGAATAGTATCAATTGGTATCAATGGTTCATGTCATTTGCCTGCAGAAAACCAAAACGGCTGGATGCGTCTGGCGGTGTGGGCAGAACACAGACGGAACGGAATGCAATTCGGCAAAATAGTTATATTCAGGTATAAAAACGGGATTGTGTTAATAATATTGACGAAAATATACTTAAATTCTATAATAAAACAATATTGCGGTAGGAAAGAATACCGGAATTTGTATAGGTTCTGCATGTCGCGCTGCATCGTTTCCGCCTGTGCTGCTCCAGTTTCTGCGCACTGCGAGGCAGCAGCACGTGGCAGCGTCCACGGCGCCCGGTGTCGGACCTGTACCATAAAAACTTCAGAAAAGAGAGGGAAAGATGGAAAACAAAAAAGAAGAATTTAAACCATTTATTTCGGCGGATAAAAATCTTCCGGAACTCACAGCAACATCTATTATTCTGGGTATTATCCTGGCGATTGTGTTTGGCGCGGCGAACGCTTATCTTGGACTTCGCGTGGGGCTGACAATTTCCGCATCCATACCGGCGGCCGTTATTTCTATGGGAATCTGCCGCGGACTGCTGCGCAGGGATAATATTCTGGAAAACAATATGGTACAGACAATCGGGTCGGCGGGAGAATCTCTGGCGGCCGGAGCGATCTTCACCATGCCGGCGCTCTTTATGTGGGCAAAGGAAGGTGCCATGGACGTTCCCACGGTTTCCACCATTGCCATCATCGCCATGCTCGGCGGTACGCTGGGTGTTCTTTTTATGATCCCGCTGCGCAATGCCCTGATTGTAGAGGAGCACGGAACTCTTCCCTATCCGGAAGGAACGGCTTGTTCCGAGGTCCTTCTGGCAGGAGAAGAGGGAGGCGCCAGCGCGAAGGGCGTGTTCACCGGACTGGGTATTGCGGCGGTATACAAATTTATCGCAGACGGGCTGAAACTCTTCCCGTCCGAAATTGCCTATGATTTCAAAAACTACAAGGGCGCAGGCTGCGGGATGGATGTACTGCCGTCGCTGGTCGGCGTCGGCTATATCTGCGGACCGAAAATTTCCGCCTATATGTTTGGCGGTGGTATTATGGCCTGGTTTGTGCTGATGCCGCTGATTTTTGTATTTGGTTCGGCACTTCCGGATGCGGTTTATCCGGCATCCAAGACCATTGCGGAACTCGGAACCACCGGAATCTGGAGCAGCTATATCCGCTATATCGGAGCAGGAGCGGTTGCCTGCGGAGGACTGATCTCTCTGGTCAAGTCGTTTCCTATGATTATCCGTGCCTTCCGTAAATCCATGGCCAGCCTGAAAAACAAACAGGCGGTTTACACAAGGACAACCAAAGACCTGCCGATGAACTTTGTACTGATTCTGTCGGTGGTGATCATTCTGCTGCTCTGGCTGATTCCGGCTGTTCCGGTAAGTCTGCTGGGCGCAATTCTGATTGTTATATTCGGCTTCTTCTTTGTCACGGTGTCCGCCCGGATGGTGGGAATTGTCGGAAGCTCCAATAACCCGGTTTCCGGTATGACCATCGCTACACTTCTTATTACCACTATTGTGCTTAAGGTAACCGGAAACAGCGGAACCGGCGGTATGATAGCGGCAATCTCCATCGGATCGGTCATCTGTATTGCGGCTGCTATTGCCGGAGATGTTTCACAGGATCTGAAGACCGGCTATATTGTCGGAGCGACTCCCTGGAAGCAGCAGGCCGGAGAGATTCTTGGTGTCCTTGCGTCCGCCATTGCCATCGGTTTTGTTATGTATCTTCTGGATGCCGGGTACGGCTTTGGGTCACAGGAACTTCCTGCTCCCCAGGCGGGCATGATGAAGATGATTGTGGAAGGGGTTATGAACGGAAACCTGCCCTGGTCGCTGGTTTTTGTCGGTGTATTTATCGCTCTGATTGCAGAGCTGTTCGGTATTCCGGTTCTTCCCTTTGCTGTTGGTATGTATCTGCCGATCTTCTCTACTTCGGGCATTATGGTCGGTGGAGTGATCCGCCTGATTGTGGATAAAAAGAAAGAGGATGCAGAAAAGAAGAAAGCAAAGACAAATCGTGGTATACTGTTTGCGTCCGGTATGATTGCCGGAGAGGGACTGGTTGGAGTCCTGCTTGCGGTATTTGCGTTTGCCGGAATTGATATCGCGCTTCCGGCTGGACTGAATCAGGTTGGGTCTGTGCTGTTTTTTGCGGCGCTGATTGCCCTGTTTGTCATGGCCATTAACCGTAAGCCTGAAAAAGCGGAAAAGTAAGGGTATGATAACAGCCCTTTAAGGAGCGGCAGGAATGGCAAAAAAGCAAAAGGAGAATTTTCTGGATTATATTCCCCGGCCGAACCGGCTTTTTGAGACTTCTGTCAATAAAGCCGGGCACGTGGAAATTCTGACGGAGCATCGCGGATTTTACCATACGATTGCGCAGAAAATCTTCAAAAAACCGCGGTTTTCCCATATTGAGCTGGATGATTTCGGGACATTTGTCTGGAATCAGATGGACGGAGAGAGGGATATTTACCAGATTGGAGCAAATGTAAGGGAACATTTTGGAGAGAAGGCAGAGCCGCTGTATGAGCGGCTCTCCAAATTTATCAGGATTCTGCATGATCAGCATTATATTGTATATGAGAACAAGCTGACCGGAAAAAGCAGAGAAGCAGAACAGGAAAGGCAGCAAAATGAGAGTACTGGAAAAGCTTGAACCGAAGAGTGTGTTTTATTTCTTTGAGGAGCTGACGAAAATTCCGCGCCCGTCCTATCATGAGAAGGCGGTCAGTGATTATCTCGTTCAGTTCGCAAAGGATCGCAATCTGGAGGTGCACCAGGATGCCCTGTATAATGTAATCATTATCAAGGAGGCATCGGAAGGATACGAGGATGCGGAGCCGATCATTCTTCAGGGGCACATGGATATGGTGTGCGAAAAGGATCCGGGCGTTGCCAAAGATATGGAGAAAGAAGGCCTGGATCTGGAGATTGACGGAGATTATATCCGCGCAAGGGGAACCACCCTGGGCGGGGACGACGGGATAGCTGTTGCCTATGCGCTTGCTCTTCTGGATTCCAGAACCCTCCGGCATCCGCGGCTGGAGTTTGTCTGTACAGTCTCGGAGGAGGTCGGTATGGACGGGGCGCATGCGATTGACCTGTCCCCTCTGAAGGGGCATCTTCTGCTGAATATGGATTCGGAGGAGGAAGGCGTCGTTCTTGCCGGTTGTGCCGGCGGAGGAACCGCGGCAGTCACACTTCCGGCAGAAAGAGAGAAATCAGGCTGGAGCCGTATGCATGTACATATCCATGGACTGCAGGGCGGTCATTCCGGAAGTGAGATCAACAAGGGGCGTGCCAGCTCCGCGGAGCTGACCGGTCGTGTCCTGCGGGGACTCTCTGCGGTATCAGATCTTCGTGTGATCGCCTGCGTAAACGGAACGAAGGACAATGCGATCTCCCGTGAGGGAAGGATTCTTCTGGCGGTTCGCGATAAGGCAGCGGCGGAGAAAAAACTGCAGGAAATCGAATCCGCGGTTTGCGGGGAATACCATGTGGCGGATCCCGGAATCCGGATTACATCCGAAGATGTGTCTGCTTATCCGGCAGATGCAGACGGTCTGAACCCGCTTACAGAGGAAAGCAGCAAGGCTGTTATTTCACTTTTTACAGAACTTCCTCAGGGAATCCAGCGCATGGATGACAATATCCCCGGAATGGTGGAGACGTCGTTAAACTGGGGTGTGGCGACGCTGGATAGGGAAAAACTGGAAATGCGGGCTGCGGTCCGCAGCTCTGTCGGGACGGCAAAGGAAGCGCTTTTTGAGAAGCTTCGCTGGATCGCGGAGAGCCTGGGCGCGTCCATGAAGATCACAGGGGAATATCCCGCCTGGGAATGGGTGGAGAAGTCTGTTCTGAGGGACAAAATGGCAGAGATCTACAAAGAGATGTTCGGGAAGGAACTGGTCATCCAGACGATCCACGCAGGCGTGGAATGTGGGCTGCTCTCGGAAAAGATTCCGGGAATGGACGCTATATCCATGGGACCGAATATCCTGGACATTCATACACCGAAGGAGCATCTGTCGATTTCCTCGGTGCAGAGAATGTGGGACTTCATCGTCCGGATTATAGAAACCAGGTAAACGATTGCAAATCAGGACTGTTTTTTCAGGCAGTATGTTTTCTTCCAGACTTCCCGGATGTGGATAAAACAGAGGGAGGTCTGGAGAAAAGCAGGTGAAAGCGTTTGCAATGTCAATCCGGTGCCGGAGGGAAACAAATGGGTATTGACTGGCAGCTGCTGATCAGAACCGCGGTGATTCTGGGGATTACTTTTTTAACGGTGTATTTTGTCCGCCGCTTTTTCAGAGGGCTGAATAAGCGGACACAGAAACAGAGCCTTTATAATAAATTCTTTCAGAGCATTCTCACGGCGGGCATCACTATTATCGGCGTCTATTCCGCGCTGGGTTCCTTTGAAATCGCCAAGGAAATCAGCACTACCGTTCTGCAGAGCAGCGCACTGCTGATCGCGGTTGCTACCTTTGCGGCGCAGCGGACACTGGGTAATGTCATTTCCGGTTTTTCGCTTTCTTCCTCCAAGCCATGCGATATCGGGCAGAAAATCCAGATTAAAAACGTGGGAACGGTCATTGCGGAAGGAATTGTCCGCGATATGACCGTGAGGCATGTGGTGATTGAGCAGGCCGACGGACAGACCTGTATCATACCAAACAGTGTCGTGGACAGTTCCGTCATCATCAATATGAGCAACCCCGATACCGTTGCCACCTTTGTCCAGGTAGAGGTGGACTATGCAACGGATATTGAAAAGGCAAGAAAAATCATCACGGAGATTCTGAAGACGGAGCCGCTGGTTGTGGAGGCGGAAAAAACAACCGTCCTGGTCAGCGCTCTGACGGCAAACGGCATGCTGCTGAAATTTGCCGTGTACACCAGGGATATTATGGAAAGCTACCTTGCCTGCAGTAATGTGCGGCAGAGAATTGTCAGTGAATTTGACAAGGCGGAGATCCTGATCCCGTATAATACTGTGACCATTGACGCGCAGGATGCCATCGTGCAGTCTACGCAGATGCAGATGGCCATGAATGAAGCGCAGGAGCAGAAAGCGCCGCCGGAAAATCCCGTGGAGGGATTTGAGAAGGACCACTACCTGACCAAACCGGAAGAGAAGCCGGAGCCAAAAACGCCCTTGCCTTCAAAAAATTCTGGTTGACATCTGAAAACTGGTATAATATACTAGGTTGTGCGTCAGGCGCAGGGGTTATGCGAACCTGTGCTGTCTACCCTTTTTCCGGGGTGTGGCTCAGTTTGGCTAGAGCGCCTGGTTTGGGACCAGGAGGCCGCAAGTTCGAATCTTGTCACCCCGATGTCTGCAGGTGTAGTTCAATGGTAGAACACCAGCCTTCCAAGCTGGATACGTGGGTTCGATTCCCATCACCTGCTCTTACATGCCGGTGGCATGTACGTGTTTGTAGCTCAGCTGGATAGAGCAACGGCCTTCTAAGCCGTGGGTCGGGGGTTCGAATCCCTTCAAGCACGCGGACAGCATACAGGCTGTTTCTTTAATTTTATACTTATGGTGGATGTAGCGTAGTTGGTTAACGCGCCAGATTGTGGCTCTGGAGATCGGGGGTTCGAGTCCCTTCATCCACCCTGCCGTGATGGCGAAAGGAGATAGTGGGCTATCGCCAAGCGGTAAGGCACAGCACTTTGACTGCTGCATGCGCTGGTTCGAATCCGGCTAGCCCAGTTCTGGAGCATTAGCTCAGGTGGTAGAGCACTTGACTTTTAATCAAGTTGTCCGGGGTTCGAGTCCCCGATGCTTCAGTCTTTTTTTTGTCCGCGGTTATGGCGGAATTGGCAGACGCGACGGGTTTAGGTCCCGTTTCCAGCGATGGAGTGCAGGTTCAAGTCCTGTTAGCCGCATCATATTTTAACACTAGCTGTCCGATAACCTCGGACAGCTTTTTAATGCCCGGAAAACCGCATAAAATAAGGGTTTTTTAGCACTCACCAACAACGAGACAGACCGACACAGCGTGGAGCAGAATGAACGTTTCTAGGGGTCAAAAGGGTCAGAAAAAGGGTCAGAAAAAGGGTCAATTTACAAGGGTTTCCGGGCTTTTTCCCAAGTGCAAAAGGGTCAAAAACGGTCTGATAGTTGACATAATGTATGTTCGATGTTATTTTTCTGTATGGGGATTTCTGATTCTTCCGGAAGATAAAGAGGGAGTGTATTGCGTCGATTATATCGGACAGAGCAAACACTCATTATATTAGTTGACATAACGTGTATTCTATGCTACATTACTTATGACATCGAGTTGGCAGATGTCACCGGCGATTTTAAAAAGGACGGACACCATTGCTCTGAATCGAAAGGGATGATTCAGCTTAGCATGGTGCCCGTTCTTTTTTTTTTTATTTTAATTTTTTTACCTGTTTCCACGTTTTTACCCATTTCCACGGAGCATACCATCCCCCCTCTAGTCCCGTGATATAAAAAATATCATCGAGATATTTCTTCATAGTTGCACCGAGTCTGTCTGTGAGTTGATAATCGAGGGGGATTGGATTTCTACTCTTTTTATCTTCAGGACTGTAAACCCAGAACGTTAGATTATCCCAATCTCCTTCTACTCTATAACCGATGCTTTTCAGGTACTCAATCAGCGGTTTTTTTTCTTCATAAATGGCGTTTATAGCCTCTTCTTTCTCTCGGTCTATTTCATCAACTTGCTTTTTTTCATTATAATATTCTTCTGTGTATAACGAACGTCTGTGAACGCCAAGAACGCGTGCCATTTCCGACATGTTTTTGAATGACGGGCGATTTGCGCCGCTAAAGTATTTTGTAAACGCTGTCGGTAATATTCCTACTTCTTCGGCGAGTTCTTTCTGCGTCATATTTTTTTCTTTGAGTATTTCTTTCAGTTTTTTCTTGAAAAAGTCCGGATTATATTCTCTTTTGTACTCATCAATCAATGCCTTTTCCTGTTTATAGGTTATTTCTCTTCTCATATCGTCTCTATCTCCTTCTAAAATAATGCTTATAGTTCTTTTTTATGAAATCAAACTAATAAAATGAATATTGATAAATATTCTCATCACTACTATATTATAAGCACAGGAAGGTGTCAATAAAAAACAATAAGGAGAATAGAATCATGAGAGAACGAATTAGAGAATCAGTTTCAACGGTTGAAAAAAGATTTGCAGACCTTGCAGAAGCGTGTTATCACACATCGTTAGGTCGCAATTCACTATCGCGGCTTGCAAAGGCAGCAGGAGCTGAACGCAAAGTTGGCAAGCGCGTGCTTTATGATTTGCACCGGATTGACGAATATCTCGACAATCAGGCGAAGGGGTGATTTTTATGGTTTCATCTGCCCTACAACTAGCGCGTTCCGGATTCAAGATTGTGCCGTTTACGAATGACGGAGAACGAAAACGACCGCTTTCAAAACACGGATTCAAAGACGCAACACGAAACGAAATTCAGATTAAAGAATGGTGGAAACAATACCCACGGGCAAACGTTGCAATCGCTACGGGACGCTACGATGACAATACAGGCGCTTTAGTGGTCGTTGACGCAGATTTACACAATGCAGACAAAAACGGTCTAAAATCGCTTGAGAAGTGGCAAGAAGAACATGGAGCATTTCCGGAAACCGTCAAAGTAAGGACTGGTGGCGGTGGCGTTCATTTTTATTACCTTGTCAATAATGATGATTTAATCAAAGGATTAGCAAACATACTGCCGGGCGTTGACATTCGCTTTCAGAATCAAGGAGTCGTTGCACCGCCTTCCATCCATCCGAACGGCAACGCTTACAAATGGTTGACCGATAAACACAGCCTTGAAGATGTAGCACAAGCTAACGACTCTGTTTTACGACTTTTGCATTATCGGAACACTACTAAAACAGCACCGACATTTGTCGGCATTGGGGGGAAGATTCAGACAGGAGCACGAAACAACACGCTTTATCGGATGTGTCGAGCAATGCAAGAATCCGGACTTTCTGACAGGGCGATTCTTGCGGCGATCATGGTTGAAAATGATGAACACTGTGAAAAGCCACTCGAAGAAAAAGAATTATTCACACTCGTTAAAAGCGCATTGTCCAATGAAAAAGGCAATCCGCGAGAAACGAAAAAACAGAAAAGAAAACGGGAATTGATGGAAGAAAATTTTGAAATAATTAGCAGAGGAGTATTAAATGCTTAACACGGACGAAATATTCAATGACATAAACGCGTTCGCATATGGTTCTTCTGCACTTTTCCCATACACAGACCTCGGAACGGGCAAATTGTTTTCCGCTGTTTTCAAAGATTCTTTTCGTTTCAACGCAACCGGAAAACAATGGTTTTTCTATGACGGAAAAGTTTGGCAACTTGATGCACAAGCCGTAAGAACTGAGAAATCAGCAAAACAATTTGCTGATGTATATCTGTCATGGGTTGTAAAAAATAAACCGAACAATGCGGCGGCGCGAGAATATGTTTACGGACTACAAAATTTCAATAATCTAAAACGAATTATCAGCGCCGCAAAAAGTGACAGACCAATCGAACAGAAAAATTTAAACAATGACACGAGATATTTTAACTGTCAAAACGGGATTTTTGATCTTCAGGAAATGCGTTTCATAGACCACGACCCGGAATTATTGCTTTCTGAAATATCAAACGTCAACTACGACCCGGACGCAAGCTCTACAGAATGGGAACGGTTTCTGTCTGAAATTATGCAAGGGGACACAGAAAAAATCAAATATCTGCAACGTTGTGTTGGCTATGCGCTTCTCGGAAATCCCCGTGAAGAAACAGCTTTCATATTGTGGGGACGTTCAACCCGGAACGGAAAAAGCACGTTCACGGAAACGCTTCTTCATATGTTTGGCTCGTATGGAAAAACAATGCAACCCGAAAGCCTTGCAATGACAAAAAAGAACGGTTCAAACGCAAGTCCGGACATCGCCCGTTTAGCTGATTGCAGATTTTTGAACATCAGCGAACCGCCGCAAGGCATGTACTTGGACGCGCAACTTTTGAAACAGCTAACAGGGCGTGACACGATTTGCGCGAGAGGGCTTTATCAAAACTCGTTCGAGTTCAGACCAAAATTTGTACTTTTTATGAACACAAACTATTTGCCGACCGTTTCAGATAGCACGGTTTTTTCGTCTGACCGAATAAACGTTATCACATTTGACAGACATTTCAGCGAATCAGAACAGGACAAGCACTTGAAAGAGCGATTAGCACAGCCCGAAAATATCAGCGGCATTTTTAATTGGTGCTTGCGAGGTGTCGAAGATTATCAGGAATACGGATTGAAAGCACCTATTTCTGTCACTTGTGCGACTTCTGAATATGCCGGGAGTCAAGACAAAATACAGCAGTTCCTTGATGATACTTTTGAACCGTGCGTAGGTGAAAACGTACCAGTATCGAAGTCTTACAAGTTATATGAAGCATGGTGCGCTGATAATGGCGTTCAATCATTTGGGAAACAGCGATTTATCGAAGAACTAAAAAGAAAGAACATTTATAGGCAATCCGGAACGTGTGATGGTAAAACCGTTAGAAATGTACTCACCGGATTTCGACTTTTATTGAGAACACGATAGAAATGTGCAAATGTGCAAAGTTATATTAAACTTTTCTATAGGCTCAATATAGAAAAGTTTATATCGAAAATGCATATTTGCACATAGAAAGGAGCAATATTGGTTTTCCTAGACAAGAAAAGGCATTTTCTGACAGCAGAAGAATTGAAATCAAAAGTCGCACTCGCAAAATACAGGAGAGTTGAAAGAGTGGGTCTGCTGATTGATGAAAACTACAAAAGTATAATCACTCGCGAGAATATCGAAAACTTTCTTGATGAAGAAATCATGGATGCAGATTTGATCATTCAGCCTGTTGGTGACGCTACACTTTGGGTCGTTCCTATCAAGCGCGGCAACCGATACGATCTGTACATCATGCACGACTTGAAACGCCTTTGTGCGCGATGGATGATTGAAACGGACGAAGAAATCGAACGTATGACTTTTAGAAAATTCCTTGCAACATTTCTAAATGAACATCCCGGTTTTGGTGACGTTGACAATCCTTTACTTATTTAAGGGGGTGAGAAATTACGAAAGATTATAAACTAAGGATTAACGAACTTTTTAACGATTATGTAAACTCGCTAGATCATCCGGAAGATATTCGAAACAAGCTGACTTTCAAAGGGTCGCTAAAATATATCTATGAACGTCTGTTCAAGGCAGACCCACATAGTAATCAGTATCGTTCGAAGTCTAACCTCGATACAGGCGATATAAGGACGCTAGACGCCATATGGGACACGTATACAGACCTATGCTACCGTAATGCGCAATTACCCACTCTATTGTCCTTCTGCGTGCTCACAGGGTTAGACCGGAACACACTCAGCGCTTGGATTAGCGGACAGGCTCGAAACGCAACGAACGATCACATGCTATCGGCGAAAAAGTGGAAGGCTGAGTGCGAAGCGGCTCTATGTGATTTAGACAGTATAAAAAGTATCTTCTTACTAAAGTCTAATTATGGCTATATTGAAGCAGCGCAGCCCGTACAAGTAGTCAATCCGTTAGCGCCCAAAATGACAGCAGAACAGCTCGAAAACCTGATAGACAATGACCCTCCGCAGCTTCCCGATGATTAAATGTTAACGATTATTACATAATTATTACAAACATATTACATTTTCAAATATAACGCTTGTATCGTGTCGTTAAATAGGTATTTTACGACAGTTTAAGGTGGTAGGGGTGTATACAGTTTACATAACGCAACCGGGTTACTCGCTTGAGTTCCGGAAAATGAAAAAAGGAGAACACGAAGATGAAAAAAGACTCAATGCTTTACAATATCAAACTCGCAGTAGACGTATTTAACGACTGTATTGCAAGGGAGCAGAAGAAACACGCTGACACTATGAACTTTATTGGGAAAAGTTTTTCGGGAGATTACCGCGAGAGAAAGAAGCGTGAAGAAAACAACCGTTTTGCATCAGAAATTAAAAAGCTGAAAACAGAGTGCAGAGAGCAGACAAGGACAGACCTTGGAAATATCCGCACACGGATTCAAAACTCTGTAAAACTTCCGGACAAACCGGACAAGCTGAATATTTTAAAGTCACTCGACAGTCTGTCACTGTCACAGGCTGAACTAGATATTCTCGCTTCAAAATCGAGTGCGAATTATTTTGAACAGAAAGCGCTTGCACATGTCGCGAAAAATCACGGTCTTTCATACGAGTTCGCAGAAATCACGCCGCAGATTGCCTGTCTCGATGAAATCGACCGAAACATTTCAACTTTTCTGTACGGTGGTAGTTACACGACACATACACCGTTAGGGGACAAGCGCTCGACAGTTCCACCAGTGGAACAGGCGAACGACAATTATGATTCAATGCGTTTGCTGTCTGATCGCGCTTTTGATCGTTGGGACAAGATTTTCAATACCGGATATGAGAAAGGCACACCGAAGGGACAAGCCGAACAGTATATCAGCGTTCTGCACAACAACCGTACACCGTCAGAAAATGGTCAGATCATTGATAACATGCTGAAAACCGAAACAAATGAAGCAGTGAAAATCGAACTCATCCGACAGATTCAGAACGACAAGGCTTTGAAAGTGTTTATTCCATACACGGAAAAACCGGAGATTTTTGACATCAAGGAAGATGAACCAAAAGTCAAACCCGGAGAAACGCTCACAGAAGCCGCACAGAGACGCTCCGAGGTGGTAGCTGACGAAAAGCGGAAGTATCACGCCGAAGTGGAACAGAAAGCTAGTGCTTCTGCTTCTGAATCCGCTCATTGATCGCCTTTTTAATATAGGTATTTACAGGCTCGTTACAAGCGTCTGCTGCCGCTTTGAGTGCTTCATACTCATCAAATTTCAGATTCAGACTTATGCGCTTGTAATGTGAACGTGTGTATTCGTTTAGATAACTCGTGCGGTTTTTAGTTGGCATTTGAGTAACGCTCCTTTTTGGTAATGAGTATAACATTTAATGTCTGATAAAAACCGCACAAAAACAATTCAATAATTTTGTGAAATATTTATTATAGAAATGTAGTACGTACAACACTATAATGAACAGTGAAAGTTATACATATAACACAATAAGAAAGGATGGAAAACAAAAATGATCAAAGTTAGTGAAGTAACAGTTATCGAAACTATCGAGGACGCAGACGAGGTAACGACTCCGTATTTTGCAATACAGTGTAAGTCTGATGATCTTAATCTTACTAGAGTCGCAAAAGGTGACGTTATGATTTTCAGCAAGCCCGATGTATACCATTTCGGAGACATTGCGATTTTAACATCAGGCGATTGCGTAGAGGTCACAGTAGATACACCGGATTACATGCTTGTTGGAAAGCTCGAAGAAGTCAGAGTCAGTCGTTTTTGAAAGGAGTGTAACTCATGACCATTGAAGAAATCACAAAGCCCGGACTTGTTGATCTGTCAGTTGACGATGCAAAAGAACTCTGCGCGTTAGCCATGTCGTTGATTGACGAAGGAATCAAGAGAGGGGAACTCTCCGGAGACAAAGAAGCGCACCTACTTTTTCTTTTACCGAATCTTGCGTACCGTATGGGTATGGAAAGGGGGCGTTCTTATGGATGTACCGAAACTACTAGCTGAAAGTATCATTCATTCAGACCGAATCAAATCTCTGTCACAAAATGAAGTCGATGATCTGCTCAGTTTTTCGCGAAAGCGGTTTAGACACTTGTTCCAAACAGAAGAACCGACAGTTGAAGAAGCACTGTCAACAATCGCCGTTTCTGCTTTCAAAGGCGGGCAGATGTACGAATATTTAAAACGACAATAAAGCGCAGCCGCCTTGTGCGGCGGTTTTATCATTGGAAAGAGAAATATATGCCAAGACTTAAAAAGCGTGCTGACGGGCGTTTTAGAGCGTCCTTTAGATACGAAGGAAAGACCTTTTATGTGTATTCGAAAAATAGATCAGAACTTGAAACTCTCAAAGCTGAAAAGCTGAAAGAACTACAAGAAAACCGCGAACACTACGACAACCCAACTCTGAATGAGTTTTATGAGTCTTTCACACTGGCTCGAAGCAGTGAAGTGCGCGGAAACACGCTCAGAACTCAAAAAATGCAGTACAAATCTATAGCGAGTACAGAAATTGCAAAGGGTCTGACGTTTGGTCAAATGCGAATCCGCGACATTCGTAGAAAAGACATCGAAAATTGTCGAGAAATTATGCTGAAAGATGGGAAAACTCCGGAGAATCTTAATACTGCATTTGCTCATCTGAATCATGTTTTTAATTCGGCTCTCATTAACGAGACAATCACAACGAACCCTTGCAGACAATTAAAGCGACTCAGGCGCACAGCTACACCAGTGACAGACAACAAGACGGGCAAGCACAGAGCATTGACGGAAGAAGAAACCGACAAGTTTTTTGTTACAGCCGAAGAAAAAAAGTCTTATTATATCAATGTATTCAAAATTCTAATTCTCACGGGAATGAGAATAGGCGAGGTATCAGCGTTATATCCGACAGACATTGACCATCAAAATCACATCATACACGTTCGGCGCACTGTTACAAGAAACGAGTTCGGTATTTATGAAATAGGTGAAAATCCGAAAACGGCAAGCGGCGTTCGTGACATTCCGTTGACCGAAGAAGTATTCAGCATCATTCAAGAGCAAAACATTTTCAATCGGCTTATTTTTGGTAACGATTACAGCGGTCTAATTTTTCCATCAGCCGAGAAAGAAATTCTCAGACAATACACAGTAAATCGCGAGATCAAACGAATATGTGAGAAAGCCGGGATTATCCCGTTTACCTGTCATGCGTTGCGTGCTACGTTCGCCACGCGATTCATTGAACAACGACCGGGTGATTACAAAATACTTTCTGAAATATTGGGTCACAAGAATGTAGGAATAACACTGAACCTTTATACCCACGTAATGGCAGACAAGAAAGTGGCGGCGATGAACGCGGTCAATATCAAGACTGGCTAACAAAAGGGTCAGATTTAGGGTCAACAGCCCGATAAAGCCTATATTTTTAACAAAGGTTGTTAAAGTCCTGTTAACCGCACGAGAATTTATAGCAAGCCGTCTGGTTTTGTCAGGCGGTTTTTTCATGCCCGGAAACCGCGTGATATTGCGGTGCTTTTTCGGTATTTACATTTTCACCTGGAATTTGTATACTGAAAACATGTCAGGACGCAATCTGACGTATGAACAGCCAATTTTAAGATCATAGCATGATAGGATGAATTGGAAACCCGGCCGGCAGTTCTGGCGGCTTTGCATATTCGCAAAATTCTCAGAATATTTCCCAATTTATTTTTCCAGGCTCCTGTTCGTCAGAGGAGCTTTTCCTATTTTACACAGAGGTACAAGATGAATTTAGATATTATGAAGGAACGCTACGAGTCACTCCCGGTTGTGGAACTCCGCGCGGTGGCCAAGGCAAGAGGAATGAAAGGAATTTCCGCTCTCAGGAAAGAAGACCTGATTATCCGTATGCTGGAGGAGGATAAGAAGGACGCGAACCGGGAGGAGCAGGAAAAACCTGAGAACGCTGCTGCACAGAGCGGTGCGGAAGAGAGACAGGACAAAACGCAGGAAGATAACCGGGAAAAGCAGGAAACGAAGCGGAATGCGAAGAGAAAAGTAAAGAGAGCGGAGACGAAACTCATACCAGAAGCGGAGACCAAAACGGAGAGCGCGGTGAAAGAGGGCTTTTTGGATAAGACCGTACAGGAATACGCGGCGAAAGAGGAAGTTCCGGAGAGAACCGTACAGGAAAACGCAGAGAAAGAAGGAACTTCTGAGAAAACTGTTCAGGAGAAGCAGAAACGGGGCGGAAGAACAAGAAACGGCAGAAAGCGTGCGTCGGAAACCGTTGCTCCCGAAGGAGATACTGGAAATCCGGAAGCAGGATCGGAGCAGTCTGCTTCTGCGGCTCCCGCAGAAAAGCCGGCTGTCAGAAAAAATGAGAACGGAAAAGCCCGGCGCGGCAGCTGGCAGAAGGAGAATGCAGAGAACAGAAGGAATGAGAATCCGAGAGCGGCGCACAGAGAAGAGCCGCGGAACGAGCGGCGGTACGGACAGAACGAGGAAGACGCGGAGCCGGAATTCAAGAAGGATATCCGTGCGCTGGACAGCGGCAATGAGGCGAGCGGAATTCTGGAGGTTATGGCGGACGGATACGGCTTTATCCGTTCCGATAACTTCCTTCCGGGCGAAGATGATGTGTATGTTTCTCCGTCACAGATCCGGAAGTTTGGCCTGAAAACGGGAGATATTGTCTGCGGAAATACCCGGAATAAAAGCCAGACAGAGAAGTTTTCCGCACTTCTGTTCGTAAAGAGCATCAACGGAATGCCACCGTCCATGAATACGCACCGCAGAAATTTCGAGGATATGACCCCGATTTTCCCGAACGAGAGAATCCACCTGGAGAGGCCGGGCGGAAGCACGGCCATGCGTATTGTGGATCTGGTCAGTCCGATCGGAAAGGGTCAGCGAGGCATGATTGTCTCCCCGCCGAAGGCAGGAAAAACCACCCTGCTCAAGGATGCCGCCAAATCCATTCTTCAGAACAATCCGGAAATGCATATCATTATTCTCCTGATCGACGAGCGGCCGGAGGAAGTGACCGACATGAAGGAGACGGTAAAGGGTCCGAATGTGGAGGTTATCTATTCCACCTTCGACGAGCTGCCGGAGCATCACAAACGTGTCTCGGAGATGGTCATTGAGAGAGCCAAGAGGCTGGTGGAGCTGGGGCAGGATGTGATTATATTTATCGATTCCATCACCCGTCTGGCACGTGCTTATAACCAGGTCGTTCCGCCGAGTGGAAGGACCCTTTCCGGCGGCCTGGACCCGGCGGCGCTGCATATGCCGAAGCGGTTTTTCGGCGCGGCGCGCAATATCCGGGAAGGCGGGAGCCTGACCATTCTGGCGACTGCACTGGTTGAGACAGGAAGCAAGATGGACGATGTGGTCTATGAGGAATTTAAGGGCACCGGAAACATGGAGCTGATTCTGGACAGAAAGCTTCAGGAGAGAAGGGTGTTCCCGGCCATTGACCTGGCCCGATCCGGAACCAGAAGGGAAGATCTGCTGCTCAGTCCGGATGAGATATCCGCCGTCACGCAGATGAGGCGCGCGCTGAACGGCATGAAAGCCGACGAGGCCGGAGAAACCATCATCAATCTGTTTGCCCATACCCGCACAAATGCAGAGCTGGTTCAGATGATCCGAAGGCAGCGGATTTTCTGAGTGGGATTTTCTGAGTGTAAAATAACATCTTGCATTTCCCATGTTGGTGTGATATTATAGTCAAGCTGTTAGAAAAAATTGAGCATTGGAAGAGGTGAGAACAGTGAAAGAGGGAATTCATCCGGAGTATTATCAGGCTACAGTGACCTGTAACTGCGGCAATACATTTACCGTAGGATCCACAAAGAAGGAGATCCATGTCGAGACTTGCTCCAAATGCCATCCGTTCTACACCGGACAGCAGAAGGCAAGCAACGCACGCGGCCGCATCGAGAAATTCAACAGAAAATACGGTCTTAATAAGTAATTTCGTTTGCCGTGGAACGAGAATGATGAACAGGAGGGTTGAGAAAGTTTTTTTCTCAGCCCTTTTTGTGTATCAACAGCAAGGGATATCGCAATAGTGTTTGCAAGTCCACTCTCTTTCCATTATGATACGTATAGACTTGGCTGCGTCAGACCACCGTGCAGGAGAACCGCAGGGAAGACCACCGTGAAGAAGTACCGCAGGGAGAACCGCCGTGCAGGAGAACCGTGGAGAAGAGCACCAGGCAGGAAAGGCGGCTTAGAAGAGGCACAGACAAAAGAACAGCAGAAAGGCAGAAGGAGCTGATGAAATATTCCGGAATTGGCGGACAGGCAGTCATGGAAGGCATCATGATGCGCAACGGGGACCGGTATTCGGTCGGAGTGCGCAAGCCGGACGGAGAAATCGAAGTAAAGGTAGAGCCTTACCGGGGCGTCCTGACGAATCATACCCTGATGAAAATCCCGATTATCCGCGGAGTGGCCGCGTTTGTGGATTCCCTTGTCATCGGAATCCGCAGCCTGATGTATTCCGCTACTTTTTATGATGACGAGGAAGAGGAAAAAAAGAAAGCGGCGTCCATGACCAGGGAGGAAAAGGAGGCGTATGAGACAAAGAAAGCCAGAGAAGATCAGGCTTTTCTGACCGGCACGCTGGTTTTTTCCATTGTGCTGGCGGTTGCCGTGTTTATGGTGCTTCCCTATTTCCTGACCACGCTGCTGGAGAGGGCGGTCAGTACCCGCTGGGTTCTGAACCTGTTTGAATCGGTGGTTCGTGTCGTTATCTTTCTGGGGTATCTGTTTCTGGTTTCCAGGGCGAAGGATATCCAGCGCACCTTTGAATACCATGGGGCGGAACATAAATGCATTAACTGCATTGAGCACGGACTGGAGCTGAATGTGGAAAATGTGCTGAAGAGTTCCAGAGAGCATAAGCGCTGCGGCACCAGCTTTCTGTTTTTTGTGATTATCGTCAGCGCCGTTTTTCTGATGTTTATCCAGACAGACAGCCACGTTCTGCGTATCGTATACCGGATTCTTCTGGTGCCGGTGATCGCAGGAGTTTCCTACGAGATGATCCGGCTGGCGGGGAAGAGTGACAACCGCTTTGTGAATCTTCTCAGCATGCCGGGGCTTGCGCTTCAGCGGCTTACGACAAAGGAACCGGACGAGAGCGAGGCGGAGGTGGCCATTTCCGCGGTAGAGGCCGTTTTTGACTGGAAAGCCTGGCAGGCGGAAAATCTTACCTGAAACAGATGGAAGAGAGATGCCTGCAGTTATCCGTATAAATACAGCTGGCACCGCACGTTCTGCGGGGGGCAGTTCGGCTCTTACGTGTGAACGGACTGGTACAGTAAAAGGACAGAGGACAGACAGCGGGGAAGGAAAAGCCAGAGCAGGAAAGGCAGGAGAAGAAATGCCGGACCGTAAGACAGAAATTAAAGCAGATCATAACACTGAAAATAAATCAGAAAACGGACAGTGTGCGGAAACTTCACATACCTATCAGGAGTGGCTTCATTACGGAAAAACACTGCTGCAGGAGCAGGGCGTTGCGGACGCGGAGACGGACGCGTGGCTCCTGATGGAGTACGTCAGCGCCATCACAAGAGTGTATTACGCCATGCATGGCCGTGAGAAGATGGATGAAGCGGAGGCTCAGACCTATGAAGGGCTGCTGAAAAAAAGAGCGTCCCATATCCCCGTGCAGTATATCACGGGCGAGGCCTGGTTTTACGGCTATTCCTTCCGGGTGACGCCGGACGTGCTGATTCCCAGGCTGGACACAGAGGTTCTGGTGGAGCAGGCGGAGCTGCGGATTTTGCCCGGTATGAACATCCTGGACATGTGTACGGGAAGTGGCTGCATCCTTCTGTCGATTCTAAAACGGCATTCCGTTTCTGGCGTGGGGGCGGATCTGTCGGAGCGGGCGCTGGATGTGGCGAGGAGCAACCAGAAACGCATCGGCGTACGCGGGGCGTCCTGGATCAGGAGCGACCTTTTTCAGAACATCGGCGGCACCTTCTCTATGATTGTATCGAATCCGCCGTATATCGCTTCGGCAGAAATTGAAACGCTCTCCCCGGAGGTGCGGGATTATGAACCCAGACAGGCTCTGGACGGACGGGCAGACGGACTGTATTTTGAGAAAACAATAGCAGGCGAGGCGCGGAAACATCTGAAACCGGGCGGATGGCTTCTACTGGAAATCGGATGCGGGCAGGGAAAAGAGATGCGGGAGTATCTGGCCGGGGCAGGCTATCAAGAGGTAGAAATTATTAAAGATCTCGGCGGTAATGACCGGGTCGCGGCAGGGAGGACAGAAAATGTTTGAAAAGCTGGAGGATGTTCAGATCCGGCTGGAAGAAATTGTACAAATGCTTGGGGATCCTGCGACGGCAGGGGATGCCGGGAAGATGCAGAAGCTTCTGAAGGAACAGGCGGAGCTTCAGCCGGTTGCGGAGACGTATCAGAAGTGGAAGGAAAACAGGCAGACGATTGCGGAAAGCACAGAGATGCTGGAAGAAGAGGAAGACCCGGAAATGCGGGAACTTCTGAAAGAAGAGCTGAGGGAGGCAAAAGACAGGGAACCGGGGCTGGAAAAACAGCTGCAGATTCTGCTGCTGCCCAGAGATCCCAATGATGAAAAAAATGTCATTGTGGAGCTTCGGGCCGGAGCCGGAGGGGATGAAGCCGCCCTGTTTGCCTCGGAGATCTACCGCATGTACGTCCGGTATGCGGAGCGCAGAGGATGGAGGACGGATCTGGTCAGTCTGAATGAGAACGGTCTCGGTGGTTTTAAGGAATGTACCTTTAAGATCATCGGCAGGGGCGCGTACTCCCGAATGAAATACGAGAGCGGCGTGCACCGGGTGCAGCGGGTTCCGGAGACGGAATCCGGAGGAAGAATCCACACCTCCACCATGACCGTGGCTGTTATGCCGGAGGTCACGGACGACATCGAAATTGATATCCCGGAGAAGGATGTCCGCATTGATGTGATGCGTGCTTCCGGAAACGGCGGCCAGTGCGTCAATACGACCGATTCGGCGGTCCGGCTGACCCATTATCCGACGGGCATCGTCATCTATTCACAGACGGAAAAGTCTCAGATTCAGAACAAGGCAAAGGCCTGGGCGCTTTTGCGTGCCAAGCTGTATTTTATGGAAATGCAGGAGCGGCATGACAGAGAGGCACAGGAACGCAGGAGCCAGATCGGGACCGGCGACCGCTCCGAGAAAATCCGCACCTATAATTTCCCGCAGGGGAGGGTGACGGATCACCGGATTCATCTGACCCTGCATAAAATAGACAATATCATGAACGGGGATCTGGATGAGCTGATCGACGCGTTGACGGCGGCGGATCAGTCGGCAAAGCTGGCGGAGAGCGCAAAGGAAGCGTCCTGAGGCAGCGCTGACGCGGCGGCCCAGAAAATGGCATATGAGCGAAAGCGGCACGGGAGTGCCGGACGGGAATACGTGGCAGGCTCTGCAGAGCAGTTCGTCTACGCGTCACCATACAGGGGCATAAGGTAGTAAGGCACCCTGTCATATTATGGAGGAGAGATGTATGAAAAAAACAACACTGGCCGTTATGGCAGCAGGAATCGGAAGCAGATTCGGCAAGGGAATCAAACAGCTGGAGCCGATGGGACCCGGCGGGGAGATCATCATGGATTACTCGGTTCACGATGCCATCGAGGCGGGCTTTGACCGCGTCGTGTTCATTATTAGGAAGGATCTGGAGGAGGATTTCAGAAACATCATCGGAAATCGCATGGAAAAGAAGATTGAGGTGGCCTACGCGTTCCAGGAGCTGGATGATCTTCCGCAGAATTTCACCAGACCGGCGGACCGCATAAAACCCTGGGGCACCGGTCAGGCGATTATTGCCGCCAAAAATGTGATCCATGAGCCCTTTGCCGTCATCAATGCCGATGATTATTACGGAAAAGAACCGTTTGTCCGTCTTCATGACTGGCTGGTCGGAAATCATGAGGGAGAACCTGGCGTTCAGCAGATCGCCATGGCCGGCTTTATTCTCGGAAACACTCTCAGCGACAATGGGGGAGTCACCCGCGGCGTCTGCCGCATGGACGACCAGAACCATCTGATCGGTGTGACGGAGACCTCCAATATTGTGCGGACTCCGGACGGGGCGGGTGTCCAGACAGAAAACGGTCTGGAGCCGATTGACGCGGCAAGTAGGGTCTCCATGAATTTCTGGGGACTGCAGCCGGAATTTATCAATCTGCTGGAGGAAGGTTTTGTGGACTTCCTGCAGAATGTAAAGGAAGGCGATATCAAGAGCGAGTTCCTGCTTCCTGTTTACATCGACCGCCTGCTGAAGGAAAACAAGGCTGTTGTCCAGGTGCTGGAGACCAGCGAGACCTGGTTCGGCGTCACCTATCAGCAGGATAAGGAAGCGGTTAAGAAGGCTTTTGCCGATCTTACCGAAAAGGGCGTCTATCCGAAATATCTGTAATCGGAACCGCCGCTCTGTTTGTGGAGTGCCGGAAAACGGCAGAGCGCAGAGCAGTTTCCGGGACAAATGCGGGGGAGAGAAGACTGGCTCATCACAGGACAGTCTGAATGCCGTTATATGCAGGCGTTTTATAAAACTGTCATGTTATCATGTGCAGTCTCTTCAGAAGTAAAAGAAAAGCTGCAGCATCATTATACGAGGAAAAATCATGGGTAAATATTTTGGAACAGATGGTTTTCGGGGAGAGGCAAATGTCGGACTTACGGTAGAACATGCCTATCAGGTGGGGCGGTTTCTGGGCTGGTATTACGGAAAAGAGCACCGGGCGCAGATTGTAATCGGGAAGGACACCCGGCGGTCAAGCTATATGTTTGAATATTCTCTGGCGGCAGGGCTTACGGCCTCCGGAGCGGACGCGTATCTGCTTCACGTAACGACGACGCCAAGCGTTTCCTATGTTGTCCGTACCGAGCAGTTTGACTGCGGGATCATGATATCCGCCAGCCACAATCCTTTCTACGATAACGGGATAAAAATTATTGCCGGATCCGGAAGAAAAATGGACGCGGCGGTGGAAGCGCAGATCGAGGCCTATATCGACGAGGGGGTTCCGGAGATACCGTTTGCCCTCCGGGAAAATATCGGGCGCACCATTGACTTTGCGGCGGGCCGGAACCGCTATATCGGCCATCTGATTTCCATCCCCACCCGCTCCTTCAAGAACGTGCGTGTAGGCCTGGACTGCGCCAACGGCAGCGCCTCTTCGGTGGCCAAGAGCGTGTTTGACGCTCTCGGCGCAGAGACATTTGTGATTCACAATGAGCCGGACGGAACCAACATCAACAGGGAGTGCGGTTCTACGCACATCGAGTCCCTGCAGAAATATGTAAAAGAACAACATCTGGACTGCGGTTTCGCCTACGACGGAGATGCGGACCGCTGTCTTGCCGTAGACGAGAACGGGGAACTGGTAGACGGCGATAAAATCATGTTTATCTGCGGAAAATACAGGAATGAGTGCGGAAAGCTTTCCGACCACACGATTGTTTCTACCGTTATGTCCAATCTGGGACTGAAGAAGGCCTGTGAGAGAGAGGGCATGAAAACGGTACAGACGCAGGTTGGCGATAAGTATGTCTGCGAAAATATGATGGAAAACGGCTATGATGTCGGAGGGGAACAGTCCGGCCACATCATCTTCATGAAGCACGCGACGACCGGGGACGGGATTCTGACCTCGCTGATGCTGATGGGAGTCATGCTGGAGAAAAAACGCAGCCTGGGAAGCCTTGCGGGAGAGATTACCCTGTACCCCCAGCTTCTAAAAAACATCCGGGTAGCGGATAAGAAACAGGCGCAGGAAAACGAAGCAGTCCGGGCGGAAGTGGAAAAGGTTGCCGCGGCATTGGGCTCCGACGGCCGTATTCTGGTAAGGGAGAGCGGAACCGAGCCGCTGATCCGTGTCATGGTGGAGGCAGAGACGGAAGAACTCTGCGAGACCTACGTGGACCAGGTGATTGATGTGATCCGAGCCCAGGGGCTGGCACTGGAATAATTGTTCTGGTATCGGCAGCATGGCACGACAGAAGCGCAGCAGCGAAGTGGCGCGGGGCCTCGACCTTTTTACGACGTTAAGACGGAAGTCCGGGAATTCCGGTTCCGAAGTAAAAGCGAACGGGCCGCGAAGGGAACAGAAAGCATTCGTTCCATGAATAAAAAACGGCAGAAACATGGAGAGACACGAAGCCGGCAGGTGAGTTTGTAATGAAAACGATAAGGGGATTATGACAGGAAAAGGTTTCAGAAAAACAATATGCGCGCTGGGTATTGCGGCGGCGCTCTCCGGCTCCCTGGCAGGATGCGGAAGCGAGAAGCAGCCCACCACGTATGAACTGGGAATGGAGGCTCTGGAGAAGGGGAGTTACACAGAGGCCGTGTCCTATTTCCAGGATATGTTAAACAACGAGACGGGCACGGAGGCAGAGGCATACCGGGGGCTTGGAATCGCGGCGGTTCGCCAGAAGGATTACGATACAGCCATTTCCTGGTTCCAGAAATGTCTGGACGCTATTCCGGAGAACAGAAATTACATAGACTTTACCGAGGACGTTCTGTTTTATCAGGCCAATGCCTATACCCAGAACGGCGATACCGACAAGGCCATGAATCTTTACAACCAGCTGCTCACGGGGAAACATGCGGGAAGAGCCTATCTGCTCCGGGGTATTCTGTATGCGGACAGCGGTAAGTTCGGACAGGCTGGACAGGATTTCCGGAAGGCCGTGGACCGAGACGACAGCTACGAGGTCTATCTGCAGATTTACACCTGCTATGCGAGAAACAACCGGGAGGCGGACGGCGCGGCCTATCTGAAAGAGGCGCAGGAGAAAATCCCTCAGACACCGGAGGAATCTTACGAGATGGGCCGGATCAATTTCGAGCTGAAGGATTACGATGCAGCCATCAACGACCTGAAAACGGCCGTGGAGGGAAAGGTGGACGGTGCCGTTATGCTTCTGGGCAAGATTTATCTGCTGAACAAGGATACAGACAGTGCCAGGGAGCTGTTCCGGTCCGGACTCTCCACGGAGGGACAGGGCTCGGTCTGCTACAACGGTCTGGCTCTCTGCGATATCGCCGACGGAGACTACGACAGTGCCCTGAGCAATATTTCCAGCGGACTCTCCTCCGGTGCCGGAAAGGTGCAGGAAGAACTTTTATTTAACGAAATTATTGTTTACGAGAAAAAGCTGGACTTCACAACAGCGCTGGAAAAAGCAAAGGCATTTGCGGAGTCTTATCCGCAGAATACCGATGCCGCCAGGGAACTGAAATTCCTGCAGAACCGGACAAAGGCCACGCCTCCTGCTTCTTCCGATACCTCCGGCGGCACGGGAAGCACAGGCGGCACGGATAGTACGGAAGCTGGTACTGAGTCGGGCACCGGCACCGGTACATCGGGCGGAACGGCAGAAAGCGGTTATGGAGACGGAAGCGCAGATACTTCGGGGACAGACGGAGCATACAGCGACGGAACGTATAGCGACGGGACATACGCCGGGACAGACGGAGCGTACGGTGACGGGACATACGCCGGGACAGACGGAACGTACGGTGACGGGACATACAGCGGATACTGACACGGGAAAAGAGACCCGTTCCGCAGACAGCAGGGGAGAAAGCAGAGAGTATGTTTGAAAACAAGGCATTTCAGGAGAGGGCTATATTATTTGCCATTACCTGGGGAAAAGAGGAAGAGACGCAGATCAGCCTGCGGGAGCTGCGCGCGCTGGCGGAAACTGCCGGGGCGGTGACGGTAACCAGCCTGGTGCAGCCTCGTGAGCTTCCTGATCCCGGTACGTACCTGGGACGCGGAAAGCTGGAAGAACTGCGGGAGATGACAGTGCTGATGGACGCCACGACGGTGATCTGCGATGATGAGCTTTCTCCCGCGCAGATGAAAAATCTGGAGGAGGAGCTGGGCTGCAAGGTCTGCGACCGGACGCTGCTGATCCTGGATATCTTCGCGGGGCGGGCCAGAACCAGCGAGGGAAAAATACAGGTGGAGCTGGCACAGCTCCGTTACCGACAGTCCCGGCTTGCGGGACTGGGAAAATCTCTCTCCCGTCTGGGGGGAGGAATCGGAACCAGAGGCCCTGGAGAAAAAAAGCTGGAGATGGACAGGCGGCTGATTGCGGACAGAATCAGCGCGCTGAAAAAAGAGCTGGAGCTGGTAAAACGGCACCGGGATGTGCTGCGGAAGGGACGGCTGAAAAGCGGAAGAAAAACCGCCGCGATTGTCGGATATACCAATGCGGGAAAGTCCACGCTTCTGAATGTGTTGACAGATGCCGGGGTACTGGAGGAGGATGCGCTGTTCGCGACGCTGGATCCGACCACCCGCGCCCTGACGCTCCCCGGCGGGAGCGAGGTGCTGCTTACCGATACGGTCGGTTTTATCCGCAAGCTTCCGCATCTTCTGATTGACGCGTTTCGCAGCACGCTGGAGGAGGCGGCTCTGGCAGATATTCTGATCCATGTCGTGGATGCCTCCAGTCCCTATGCGGAGCAGCAGATGGAGATTGTATACCAGACATTACGGGAACTGGGCGCGGAGGGCAAGCCGGTTATCACCCTGTTTAACAAGCAGGATCTGGTGACAGAGGAAAAACATCTGCATGATTTTCGTGCGGATTACGCGATCCCGGTCTCTGTCCGGCACAGGGAAGGGCTGGACCGGTTTTTGGAAATACTGGAACAGGTGGTAAGAAAAGGCCAGATTCTGGTGGAGCGGGTTCTGCCCTATCAGAACGCCGGAATTATCGCGCAGATCAGGCAGACAGGACAGATTCTGGAGGAAGAATATCTGGCAGACGGAATCCGGGTTCGAGCCTATGTTCCGGAGGATCTGTACGGAAGACTACAGGAGGTTGATTAAAATGCAGCAGATAGCGGATGTATTTACCAGGAGCGGCGTGCAGGCGCTTTTCATCACAGACCCGCACAACATGGGTTATATTTCGGGCTTCAACGGGGAGGGCATGCTTTATATCTCCAGGAAGCAGAAAATCATTATCACCGATTCCCGTTATACGGAGGCGGCGGAAAAAGTCTCTGCCGGGCGGGGCTTCCGGGTGACAGAGGAGAACGCGGCGCACAAGCGCAAGAAGATCCTGCAGGACCTGATTGAGGAAGACAAGGTAAGCATTGTCGGGTACGAAGACCGCTTCATGCACTGTTATGATTTCAGCCGCTTTGTCAACTGGCTTCCCGCGGTTCAGCAATGGCTTCCGATGGAAGACCAGATCACTTCGATCCGTCAGATCAAGACGCCGGAAGAGCAGGAGATCATGGCGCATGCGGAGGCGATCGGAGACGCCGCCTTTGCGGATATACTAAAGGAAATACGGCCGGGCATGACAGAACTTCAGCTGGCGGCAAAGCTGGAGTATCAGATGAAAATGCACGGAGCCACAGGCTTTTCCTTCAGCACAATCGCGGCTTCCGGGCTGAACTCCTCCATGCCTCACGCGGTGCCGGGAGAAAAGGTGATAGAAAACGGAGACTTTATCACCATGGATTTCGGCTGTATCTGGAAGGGCTACTGCTCCGACATGACCAGAACGGTTGTCGTGGGGAAAGCGAATGAGAAGCAGAAGGAAATATACGGCGTTGTCCTGGAGGCGCAGACGGAGGCGCTGAACGGACTTCATGCCGGAATGACCGGACGGGAAGCGGACGCGATTGCCAGAAACGTGATTACAAAAGCGGGCTATGGCTCCTATTTCGGCCACGCGCTGGGACACAGTGTCGGACTTTACATCCACGAAAAACCGACGCTCTCTCCGGCGGATCACACGGTGCTGGAGCCGGGGATGGTAGAGACCGTGGAGCCGGGAATCTATATTCCGGGATTCGGCGGCGTGCGGATCGAGGACATGGTGATTATTACAGAAAACGGAATCCGGAACCTGACATCCTCGCCCAAGGAACTGATTGAGCTGTAACAATTCTTTCTTTCGCAAAGGCGGTGGAAAAGGGCAGAAGTTTCCGGCAAAACATGGTACGATAGAGACGAAACATAAACAGAACGCGGAGGGAAAGGAGCAGGATACCGATGGAAAAGACTGATCTGTTTCAGGAGCTGAAGAACAACGCATATCCCGGAAGAGGGATTGTGATCGGACGCTCCGCGGACGGCAAACACGCAGTAATCGGATATTTTATCATGGGACGCAGCGAGAACAGCAGAAACCGTGTGTTTGTGGAGGACGGGGAAGGAATCCGCACACAGGCTTTTGATCCTTCCAAAATGGAAGATCCCAGCCTGATTATCTATGCGCCGGTCCGTGTTCCGGACGCTGTGCACACGATAGTCACAAACGGCGACCAGACCGATACGGTTTTCGACGGCCTGAAGGCGGGGAAAACCTTTGAGGAAGCCCTGCGCGGCAGAGAGTTCGAGCCGGACGGACCGAATTATACACCCAGAATATCTGGTCTCCTTACTGTGGAAAACGGAAGCTTCGGCTATCAGATGTCCATCCTGAAGAGTAACGACGGGGATCCTTCCCAGTGCCTTCGCTATACGTTTGACTACAGCGCGGCTCCAGCCGGAGAGGGACACTTTATCTCTACCTACCGGCACGACGGCAATCCGCTCCCCAGCTTCGAGGGAGAACCGAAAAAAGTGGATATCCCGGATGACATCGACGCGTTTACCAGTGTGCTCTGGGAAAGTCTGAACAGCAGCAACAAGGTTTCTCTGTTTACCCGCTATATCGATATCCAAACCGGGGCGTATGAGTCAAGAATCGTCAACAAAAACGAATAAGAGTAGACAGCAACAGGAAGCAGGGGCACGGCGGCGTCTGTGCGGCAGGGCAGACAAGGCAGCTGAACCGGAACGACCAGAACCGGCAAGCCCTTCCGGGCGCCGGGAAGAAAGGAAGCAAGCGATGAATGAACTGCAGTTAAAATACGGATGCAACCCGAATCAGAAGCCGTCACGCATTTATATGGCAGACGGCAGGGATCTCCCGATTCAGATACTGAACGGCCGTCCCGGCTATATCAATTTTATGGATGCGCTGAACGGCTGGCAGCTGGTGACGAACCTGAAGCAGGCGACAGGCCTGCCGGCGGCGACGTCCTTTAAGCATGTCTCGCCGGCAGGGGCGGCAGTCGGACTTCCGCTCCCGGATGTCCTGAAAAAAATCTACTGGGTGGAGGAATACGGCGACCTTTCTCCGCTGGCATGCGCCTATGCCAGGGCAAGAGGGGCAGACCGCATGTCTTCCTTCGGGGATTTTATCTCGCTCTCGGATGTCTGTGACGAGGACACGGCCACGCTCATCCGGCATGAGGTATCGGACGGCGTCATTGCTCCGGGGTACACGGAAAAAGCGCTGGAAATCCTGAAGGAGAAGAAGAAGGGCGGCTATGTCGTCATTCAGATTGATCCGGAATACGTACCGGAGCCGCTGGAGCACCGGCAGATTTTCGGCATCACCTTTGAGCAGGGGAGGCAGGAGCTGGCAATCGACGATCAGCTGCTCTCCAATATCGTCACTAAAAACAAGACAATTCCCGCCGAGGCCATGAGAGATCTGAAAATCTCCCTGATCACCCTGAAGTATACGCAGTCAAACTCCGTCTGCTTTGTAAAAGACGGGCAGGCCATCGGCGTGGGAGCAGGGCAGCAGTCCCGCGTGCACTGTACAAGACTTGCCGGCGGAAAGGCGGACAACTGGTGGCTGCGCCAGAGCCCCAGAGTTCTGGAGCTTCCGTTCTTGGAGGAGATCGCGCGTCCGAACAGGGACAACGCGATTGATGTGTACATCGGAAACGATTCGGAGGATGTGCTGCGGGACGGCGAATGGCAGAAGGTGTTCAAAGTGAAGCCGGATCCGTTTACCGCGGAGCAGAAGCGGGAATGGCTGGACAAAATGACCGATGTATCTCTCGGTTCCGATGCGTTCTTCCCGTTCTCCGACAACATTGAGCGGGCGGTAAGAAGCGGCGTCAGGTATATCGCAGAGCCGGGCGGATCCATCCGGGATAAGGACGTCATCGACTGCTGCGACAGATACGGCATTGCCATGGCGTTTACCGGAATCCGGCTGTTCCATCACTGATCCGGAATAGCGTCACAAACAGGCAGTGTGCGGAATGAAAATCCATGCTTCCGCTCAGGGGACGATGGACAGAAAAGCGGTGTACAGAAACAGATGAGAAAGATGGAATTCAAGATGGAGCGGCCGGGACTTGTACAGGAAGGACAGGAGGTGGATGTGACAGAGAGCCAGCTTCCTGCCTCCTACTACTATACGATTATCCCGGCTGTTGCCATGAGCAAAAACTACCAGCCGTATGAGAGGCTGAAATCACGAAAGGGAATCGTCAGGGAAATCAAGGACACCCCCAGGGGTTTTTACGTGGTTGTGGAATTTGACGAAGAAGAACCGAAATGAAGGCAAAAACCATGCAGGCGGAGCATCAGGTGCATCCCATTCCGCCGTTCTATGATAAGAATTCCAGAATTCTGGTGCTGGGGAGCTTTCCCTCGGTGAAATCCAGAGAGACTGGTTTTTTCTACGGGCATCCGCAGAACCGCTACTGGAAAATGATGGCGGAAATTTTCGAAGACGGGAAGAATACGGTTGTGCCGGAGACTATACCGCAGAAAAAGGAATTTCTGCGGCGGCATCATATTGCCATGTGGGACACCATAGCAGCATGCACTATCACCGGCTCCAGCGACAGCAGTTTGCGGGATGTCGTCCCGAATGACATAAGCGGGATACTGAGAACCGCCGATATCCGCCGCATTTTCTGCAACGGAGCTGCATCCTGGAACCTGTACCGGAAATACATTCTTCCCGTTACAGGCCGGGAGGCGGAAAAAATGCCTTCCACCAGTCCGGCCAATGCGGCCTGGAGCCTGGAGAGGCTGGTGGAGGCCTGGAAGATCTGCCGGACATACGCGGAGAAGGACTGAAGGGCTGCCGGACATACGCGGAACAGGAAGGAAGGGCTGCCGGACATATGCGGGGCAGGATGGAAAACCTGGCGGAACGGACAGGAAGCAGGATGGAAGCCCTGCTCCGGTGCCGAAAGGGATTCAGGAGGAAAAACGCGTGGCTTCGGACTTTAGACGCTGCAATCATAAAAACACCGGAAGTCCGGGGAATATAAAAAAACACGGAGAAAACAGAGATGAAAGAATACGAGACAGTCTGGGAAATTTTCAACAAATGCCCGAACAATCAGATGCGGGACGTGTTTATTGAAGAGATCCAGTGCGAGGATCCAGAGGAGTATATCCGTCAAAAATTTGCGGACAAGGTTCTTCAGTACGACAAGACCGTTCAGCCGGACGGAACCATCGTATTTGATATCGTTACATCCGGCATTAAGCAGAGATATACCTTTACGGAAATCTGAGGGCAGCCGGGGAAAGCAGTAAATCAGTAAAGCAGTACAGAAATCAGTAAAGCAACACAGCAGGATATCAGCACAGCTTTATCTCACAGGGGTCTGTGGTGTATGTGAAAAAAAGAAGCGCCAGTGTCTGTGCCGCCCCTGTGCGGAGCTCTGGAATACCTGATACAGAGGTGTGCGGAAAAAGAAAGGTCAGTGTCTGTGCTGCCGTCAGCGGAAAACAGGAAGGAAGGAACGTAACATTGGATAAATCAGAATTTCGAGTGGAAGAAAATCCCTATTCCAACATCCGTCATATGATCGGTGTAGTAAGCGGGAAGGGAGGAGTCGGAAAATCTCTGGTCACAGCGTCTCTGGCCAATCTGATGGCATTGCAGGGGTATCGTGTCGGCATTATGGACGCGGATATCACCGGGCCATCCATCCCCAGGATGTATGGCATTCACGGCCCGGCCGTAGGGGATGACAACGGGCTTTACCCGCTGGAAGCGGATAACGGCATCAAGATTATCTCCACCAATCTGCTTCTGCCGAATGAAGAGGATCCTGTCATCTGGAGGGGGCCTGTCATTGCCAACATGGTCAAGCAGTTTTATACTGATGTCGTCTGGGGAGAACTGGATTTTCTTCTGGTGGACATGCCTCCGGGAACCGGCGATGTTCCGCTGACGGTTTTCCAGTCGCTTCCGCTGGACGGGATTATTATTGTTACCTCCCCACAGGACCTGGTGCGGATGATTGTCTCAAAGGCCGTCCACATGGCTGAAAAAATGGATGTTCCGGTTCTGGGTGTGGTGGAAAACTACAGCTACATGATCTGCCCCCACTGCGGGGAAAAGATCCAGGTATTCGGCGAGAGCCGTCTGGAAGAGGCGGCGGAGGCGGAAAAGCTTCCGGTGCTGGGTCGGCTTCCCATCAATCCGGAGTACGCGCAAAAAGCGGATGCAGGAGATTTTGCCAGAGTAGCCAACGACAGCCTGGACAGGGCGGCGGAAGTCCTGCGGGCTATGAATGAAAACAAAGGATAAGGATTTACAGAGAACCGGGAGGAACCAGGCAGACAAAAACTCTGCGGAACAGGGTATAACGGCGGAGACGGGGGTAAAGTGAGTCAGGAGGAACCAGGCAGGGAAAGACGGATGAAGGACGAAGAAATTATCATAAGGACATCCGTCCGGGCACTGGTGGAATTTATTCTTCGGAGCGGCGATCTGGATAACCGCCGGGGCGGATGGGCCGAGCGGGAGGCAATGGCGGCCGGAAGCCGCGTGCACCGCAAGGTGCAGGGACGCCGGGGAACCGGTTATCAGGCAGAGGTTCCCCTGCGCTGGCAGAAAAAAGAAGAAACCTACACCCTTGTGGTAGAGGGACGGGCCGATGGAATATTGACGGCAGGGAAAAAGGTTATGATCGAGGAGATCAAGGGCGTCTATGCCGATCTGGAACGGATCGAGGAGCCCGTTCCTGTCCATCTGGCTCAGGCCATGTGCTATGCCTGGATCTACGGATCACAGAACAAGCTGAAAAAAATCCGGATCTGCATGACCTATGTCAGCCTTGAAACTGAAACCGAGAAGAAATTCATGGAGGAGTATACGCTGGAAGAACTCCGGGACTGGTTCATGAATCTGATTTCGGAATATGAGAGGTGGTCGGATTTCCAGGTGCGCTGGACGGAAAAGAGGAATGAATCCGTTCACGGCCTGGAATTTCCCTTCCCCTACCGGAAAGGGCAGCACGAGCTGGTTGTCGATATTTACCGCACGATCCTGAGAAAAAAACAGCTTTTTGTACAGGCACCTACCGGGATCGGAAAAACAATGTCCGCTGTTTTCCCGGCGGTGCACGCATTGGGAGAGAAAAAGGCGGATAAAATTTTTTATCTGACAGCCAGAACCATCACGAGGACGGTGGTCGAGGAAGCATTCCTGATTCTCCGCGCAAAGGGAGTCTCCTGCAAATCCATCACCATAACAGCGAAAGAAAAAATGTGCATTCTGGACGAGCCGGACTGCAATCCGGCGTCCTGCCCCCGCGCAAAAGGACATTTTGACCGGGTCAATGCCGCCATCTTTGAGATGCTGACCGAAGGCCGGGACTACACACGGGAGACCCTGCAGAAACAGGCGGAGAAATGGAATGTCTGTCCGTTTGAAATGCAGCTGGATCTCTCTTATTTTATGGACGCGGTTATCTGCGATTATAATTATGTCTTTGATCCGAATGCGAAGCTGAAGCGCTATTTCGGCGAGACGGGAAAGGTTGGCGATTATCTTTTTATTATTGATGAGGCTCACAATCTGGTAGAACGGGGCAGGGAAATGTACAGCGCGCAGATTTTCCGGGAAGATTTTCTGGACGCGGGGAAGCTGGCAAAAGATGCCCTGGCCAGGCTGGATCAGACGGAAGTTTCCGGTCTGCCCGCAGGCGGCGAGGCATCCCTCCCTGACGCCGTTGTTTTGTCGGCCGGAACAGGGGAAGGAAGGAAAGCCGGAGCCGGAGCGACTGCAGAGAGAACGGTAATTTCCGCGGAAGCAGGAGGATTGTCCGCATTGGCGTCAGAGGGAGGTTCCATTCCTGCGGCAGCAGCAGAAGCAGGGAGAATGTCAGGGACACCGGCAGGCCGCCGGAAGAGCAGGGCGGACGAGAAGGAGAGAAAGAGAAGGCAGAACCTCCGGTATAACCTGACCCGGATGCGGAAAACCCTGCAGAAATGCAGCCGGATTATGCTTGCCTACCGAAAGGAGCAGGAGGCGCAGGAGAATCCGGGCACTGGATCGGGAATGGAACGGAAGAGAGTTTCCGGCGGGTCTCTGGACAGCAGGGGCGGAAATCGTTTCCGTCGAATGTATTTCAAGAGAACTTCCGTGGAGGGACTCTTTACGCAGCTGGTCAATCTGGCGGCGCAGACGGAGGCGGTTCTTTCTGATATGCGGGAGGGCGAGCACCGGAAATCGCTGCTGAATTTTTATTTTCAGATCAGTGACTTTTTGAATATCAGTGATCTGCTGGATGAAAACTATGTGATCTATTCCGCTGTTACCCGCCAGAACCGGTTTCTGATCCGCCTGTTCTGCGTCAATCCGGCACAAAATCTCCAGAACTGTCTGAACCGGGGGATATCTGCGGTATTCCTCTCCGCGACAATGCTTCCCGTCCGCTATTATATGAGCCTTTTAAGCAGCCGGACGGACAATTACGCGGTCTCCATCCCGTCTCCCTTTGACAGGAAAAAACGCCTGCTTCTGATCGGGCAGGATGTCAGCACGCTGTACACCCGCAGGACAGCAGGGGAATACGAGAAAATAGCGGATTACATTTACGCGGCCGCGTCCGCCCGGAGAGGCAACTATCTGGCTTTCTTTCCCTCCTATCAGATGCTGCAGAACGTCTCGGATATTTTTTCGGAAAAATATCCGGAGGAACAAACTGCTGTCCAGGAACCGTACATGGAAGAAAAACAGCGGGAAGCGTTTCTTCAGATGTTTCAGTCCGCGCCGGCGGAGGGCTCAGGGAGAATCGGTTTCTGTGTCATGGGAGGAATCTTCTCGGAGGGAATTGACCTGACAGGGGAGCGATTGATCGGAGTGATCATCGTCGGCACAGGGATCCCCCAGATCGGGGAGGAACGGGAGCTGCTGAAAAATTATTATGACCGGAAAAACGGAAGCGGCTTTGATTATGCCTACCGGATTCCCGGCATGAATAAGGTGCTGCAGTCAGCCGGAAGAGTCATCCGCACTGCTCGTGACAGGGGTGTAATTCTTCTTCTGGACAGCAGATTTGATAGGCAGGAGAACCGCAGGCTGTTTCCCGCCGACTGGAGGGAGGACGTAAGACTCTGCAGTCTGAACAACGTGAAGGACAGCCTTCAGGATTTCTGGCAGACACACAAGGAGAAACAGAATGAATCTGATGAATCTGGAGCATATCAGCAAGGCATATGTCTCCCGCCCGATTCTGACGGATGTCACAGCGGGAATTGAGGACACAGACAAAATAGGGGTGGTCGGCATAAACGGGACGGGAAAATCCACCTTTCTGGAGATTGCTTCCGGAGTAATGGAACCGGACAGCGGCCAGGTCATTACACGCAAAGGGCTTCGGATTTCCTATCTGCCGCAGACACCGGTATTCAAGACGGACAAGACGGTTCTGGAGAATGTTGTTTCCCGTGTCTTTGGAAAGGCGGACCACTGGGATGTGACAGGGGAGGTACGGGCCAGACTGCAGGAATTTGGGATTGATAATCCGGACATGACGCCGGATAAACTTTCCGGCGGCCAGAAAAAAAGAGCAGCCCTGGTCTCTGCCATACTTACGCCCTGTGACCTTCTGATTCTGGACGAGCCCACCAACCATCTGGACGGGAGAATGATTGAGTGGCTGGAGGACTATCTCCGGAAATGGCGGGGAGCCCTGCTCATGGTCACGCACGACCGTTATTTTCTTGACCGGGTGACCAATCAGATTCTGGAACTGGACAGGGGAAAGGCGTACCGATGTCACACCAATTATTCCGGGTACCTGGAGCTGAAAGAAGAGCGGATGAACAGCGCTGTCGCCGCGGAGCGCAAGATGGCTGCCCTCTACAAAAAAGATCTGGCCTGGATGATGCGGGGTGCAAGAGCGCGGTCCACCAAGCAGAAGGCTCACATCCAGCGCTTTGAAGCACTGGCGAACCGGGAAAAAATCATAGAGGAGCGGCAGATCCAGCTGGATTCCCTGTCCGGGCGTATGGGAAACAAAACAATCATTCTGGACGGAATCAGCAAGAGCTATCACGGAAAAACCCTGTTCCGCGACTTCACTTACCTGTTCCGGAAAACGGACAGGGTGGGAATTGTCGGTCCGAACGGCTGTGGAAAATCCACGCTGCTGAAATGTATTATTGGAGCAGTGCAGCCGGATACCGGAACGGTAGAAATCGGACAGACCATTAAAATCGGTTATTTCGGACAGGAAAACGAAGCACTGGTGCCGGACGAGCGCGTCATAGATTTCATCCGGGATACGGCGGAATATGTGCAGACCAGCGACGGGCTGGTTACCGCGTCATCCATGTGTGAGCGCTTTCTTTTTGACGGGGAGATGCAGTACTCCCTGATCGAAAAGCTTTCGGGAGGAGAAAAGCGCAGACTCGCCCTGCTGAAGGTGCTGATGGGGGCGCCCAACGTGCTGATTCTGGATGAGCCGACAAACGATCTGGATATTCAGACCCTTCAGATTCTGGAGGATTATCTGGATCGTTTTGCGGGAATTGTGCTGGTGGTCTCCCATGACCGGTACTTCCTTGACAGGGTCGTTACCCGCATCTTTGCGTTTCAGTCAGACGGGACACTCTGGCAGAGCGAGGGCGGCTACACGGAATACCGGGAACACTGCGGGGAGACAGGCAGAGACCTGCTGTTCCGGGAGGAGAGTTCTGTGCAGAACAATTCTGTCGGCGCGGGGAAAAACAGCGCGCCGGAAGGCGGAACCGTCGGCGGGAAGCAAAACTGGCAAAACAGGGTCAGAAAGAAAAAACTGAGCTTTTCCGACCAGAGGGAATACGAGCACATTGAAGAGGAAATTGAAGCGATGGAGCAGAAAAGCGCGGAGCTGGAAAAGCAGATGGAAGAAGCCGCAACCGATTACGGCAGGCTGGCGGAGATTTCCAGAGAAAAAGAAGAGACAGACGCCAGACTGGACGAGCGGCTGAACCGGTACATCGAGCTGCAGGAACTCGTAGAGGAGCTGGAGAAGCAGAACTGAATAATTAAAAATGATTATTCCTCCGGAAAACGCCTGCGGACGTTTCCTTCGGAATACTCATTTTTTCTGGTACGGTCATCCGTTTTGAAAAGCTATTCCTACGTGCGAGTATTCCCTTGACTTTTTTGAGGGCACTGCCTATAATTGCGTCAGTAAAGCGATGAAGAGAAGAGTAGGCTGTGGAATTCCCAAGAGACAGGTTCGGCTGGTGAAAGAACCCGGACAGATGCAGCTGAAGACCACCTCCGAGCGGCCCCAATACGGCCCGGTGATTCCGTTATCGTCATGAAAAAAGAGGCTGCCGGAATGTCCTTTTTATGGACAGGACGAAGCAGCAAGCAGGGTGGAACCGCGGATCAGAGTATTCGTCCCTCACAGACTTTGTTAGGAAGTCTGTGAGGGATTTTTGCATATAGGACGGATTTTCGAAAAAGGCCTGGGAACAGGAAGCTTTTTCTCATTCCGGATCTGTCAGCAGGAAGAAACGGGAAGTGGCGCGGAAGCGGCACAGAGACATCTCTGCAACATCTGTCCGTCCCTACAGAAGACTGCATGTTGTTCGGGTTCACAGTTCTGATTTCGTTCGTGACATGCACATTGCCAGCAATGAGGCTGTACGTTGTTCAGGTTTTCAGTTCTGATTCTGCAGAACTGGCAGAGAAAGGAGTTCAAATGGAGCGCGAAGAGTATTTACAGGTTTACCGTCATTCCCTTGCCCATATCCTGGCAAAGGCGGTTATTGAGATTTTCGGAAAAGATAAGGTGCAGTATGCCATCGGACCGCAGATTGAGAACGGTCTGTATTATGATTTTGTCCTGCCCAGGACGCTTACCACGGATGATTTCAAGATGATTGAGGATAAGATGCATGAGATCATCAAACGTCGTGAGCCGTGGACAAGAAAAGAAGTTTCCCGTCAGGAGGCGCTGGAGCTGTTTCAGGGACAGAAATTCAAAACAGAGCTGATTCAGGAACTGCCGGAGGACGAGACGATCACTATCTACTATACGGGTGATGATTACGTGGATCTCTGCCGCGGACCTCATGTGGACAATTCCCAGGAACTGATGAATGCTGCCTTTGAGATTCGTTCCGTGTCCGGTGCTTACTGGAGAGGAGACGAGAAGAGAGATCAGCTGCAGAGAATTTATGTCTATGCGTTTCCGGATAAAGCCCAGCTGAAAGAATTTAAGAAATTCCTGAAGGAAGCAGCTGAGAGAGATCACAAGAAGATCGGACCGCAGCAGGAGCTGTTTATGTTCGACGAGACCGCGCCGGGCATGCCCTACTGGCTTCCCAGAGGATGGAAGCTGTTTAATGCTCTTCTTGACTTCTGGAGAGGCATTCACGAGAAGCACGGCTACCAGGAAATTTCCGGCCCCGTACTGAGCAATTCCAGACTCTGGCAGACATCCGGACACTGGGGACACTATAAGCAGAATATGTTCATCATTCCCGGCGTAAAGGAGGATGAGAGCGATTACTACGCCTGCAAGCCGATGAACTGCCCGAACGCCATTCTGGTTTATCAGAACCGTCTGCGCTCCTACAGAGATCTGCCGTTCCGAATCAATCAGGTGGATGTGATTCACAGAAAAGAGAAATCCGGGGAGCTTAACGGACTGTTCCGCGTGCAGATGTTCCGTCAGGATGACGCGCATATTCTGGTTTCTGAAGAACAGATCGCCGACGAGATCAAGGATATCATGGATATTGCGACGGAAATCTACGGAACCTTCGGACTGACCTACCGGGCGGAGCTTTCCACCAGGCCGGATGACTTCATGGGAGACATCAACGTCTGGAATAAGGCAGAGGCCGAGCTGAAGGATATCCTGAATGATGTTTACGGAGAGGGCAACTACGAGGTAAACGAAGGAGACGGAGCCTTTTACGGACCGAAGATCGACCTGAAGATGAAGGACGCTCTCGGAAGGGAATGGCAGATGGGAACCATTCAGCTGGATTTCCAGCTTCCGCTGAATTTCCACATGAAATATGCGGCGCAGGACGGCAGCGTAAAACAGCCGGTTATGATTCACCGCGCTATCTTCGGATCCATGGAGCGCTTTATCGGAATTCTGATCGAGAACTATAAGGGAGCCTTCCCGTTCTGGCTCAGCCCGTATCAGGTAGGCGTCGTTCCTATCCGCACCGAGCACAACGAGTATGCGGAAAAAGTAGTTTCCGCTCTTCGTGAAGCCGGTGTCCGCACAGAGGTGGATTACGAGGACAAGAACATGAACGAGAAGATCAAGAACTTCAAGACCTTCCGTGATCCTTACATCGTTGTTGTCGGAGACAAAGAAGCGGCAGAAGGAACGGTATCTGTCACCGTTCGCGGACAGAAGCAGCAGCTGCACGGGGTTCCGCTGGAAAAACTGGTGGAGATGTGCAGAACCATGAACCGGGAGCACTCCAAAGAGCTGATTGCCACAGCGGAATAATTTTCCGTATGCCTTGAAAAAGACAGATATTTCCCGTACAATAGAACTGTTATTCAGAAGTCAGAAAAACTCGTATGGGGGTATAAATATGGCTAAGAGAGTACTGTTGTTTATCATCAGCCTGGTTTTAATTGCCGGGATGGGAACGTTTATCGGGCTGAAGGTTCACAAGATGCAGAATACGCAGGATCAGTTGAACGCGCAGGCACAGGCGGAGGCGCAGCAGGAGGCTGTGGTGACATCCACGCCGACGCCCACACCTACCGAGGCTGTAACTTCTGCTTCCTCTGTGACGGAGACACCGACACCCACACCTACAGAGACGCCGACTCCTACACCGGAGGCAGTCGCGGCGGGAATCAGTATCCGCGGAGACAGTTTTGATACGGACGATGCGGACCAGTCCATCGGCTACCCGGCCAAGCTGCAGACGATCCTGAAGGACAACGGATATGACTACACGGTGGAGGACAATACCTGGAATATGTCCGGGTCGCTCTCGCAGATGGCACTGGCTGGCGTCAGCGACGAGGATATCCAGAACTTCATCAGCGGACACGCGGACAAGATCGCTGCTCTCGGCGTAGAGGGAAGCGCCACGGAAACCACAGTCAGGGATGATGTGGATCAGTACAAGAAGGATCGCGATGACCTGAATTATATTCCGGTTATCTGCATTGGCTATTACGGCGGCTGGGGTTACGATGTATCGGAGCTGGTAGAGCAGGAAAAGAAGATTCTGGCTACCTACACCAACCAGGAAAAGTACATTGTCTGCGGATTCTATCCGGACAGCAGCGTAGTTTCCATCAATACCGATGATTATGACAATGCGCAGATTTCCGCTTTCGGAGATCACTACATCAACCTCTCGCTTCATATTGATGAGGCTGCGTACTCTGAGGCAGGCCACGAGCAGATGGCGCAGGCCATTTACCAGAAGTTGTCCGATCTGGGATATCTGGATGCCAACGCGACCGCCCCGGCGGAGAGCTCTTCCGATACGGCACAGAGCACAGAAGAGCAGGCAGATGCAGAAAATACGGATGCCACAGCAGCCTGAGCTGGCGGAAGATTCTCTGACAGTGACAGGGAGAATAACAGGCATTCATTTGTTAGACGGTCATCTGTCTGGTGCACAGGAATCAGATTGTCGTTAATGCGCAAGCCCCGGTTTTCCGGGGCTTTTTTCAGCGTTTGACAAGTAAAAAGTCATGTGCTAATATACTCATGTTGTCTCTTCGGACAATGTATTGTTTGCGTCTGTAGCTCAGCGGATAGAGCAACGGTTTCCGGTACCGTGTGGCGGGGGTTCGATTCCCTCCAGACGCGCTATTAACCTTATGGAGATTTTACTCAGTCGGATGAATCCTATTCACCCGGCTTTTCTTATATAACGGCAACTATAATAACGGCAATTATTTTAGTGTAATTATAATAACGGCAACAGAATAGCAGCGACTATAATAATGGCAGCTATCATGGATTCATGGGAGGGATTGCTTTGCGGATTAACAAATATCTTAGTTCCTGCGGGATCTGCTCCCGGAGAATGGCAGACGGTCTGATTGCGGGCGGAAGGATCCGGATAAACGGAAGTCTTGCGGAGCCGGGCAGCCAGGTGGAAACAGGGGATGTTGTTACGGTGGACGGGACAGCTGTTACCCTGCCGGAAGCAAAAACCTATCTGAAATTCTATAAACCAACCGGTGTTGTCTGTACCTTCGAAAAGAGGGAGAAAAATAACCTGACAAGGTTTCTGCCTGATCAAAAAAGGGTAACTTATGCCGGCAGGCTGGACAAAAATTCAGAAGGCCTGCTGATTTTAACAGATGACGGAGATCTGATCCAGAGCATGATGGCGGCCAGAAATGCGCATGAAAAGGAATATGAGGTCACAATCGGCAGTCCGGTTACGGATGAATTCCTGGAACAGATGAGAAATGGCGTTTACCTGCCGGAACTGAAAAGAAAAACAAGACCGTGCCGGGTGTGGAAAACCGGGGAGCGAACGTTCCGGATTGTCCTGACGCAGGGGCTAAATCGCCAAATTCGGAGAATGTGCGGCGCACTTGGCGTTCGTGTGGTAGAATTAAAACGTTTCCGCGTGGTAAATATACTGCTGGGGGATCTGCAGCCGGGCGAAAGCCGTCCGCTGACGGAGCTGGAACAGGAAGCACTGCTTCGGATCACAGGCCGGGATCAGAAAGGCGCAGCGAAGCCCGGAAAGAAGCAGAACACCGGAGAAGGAAAGCGGAAGAAGTAACAGCCGGGTGGAAAACTATAACAGAACCGCAAAGAAGCAGCGGTACAGGAATATCTGAGAATACCGGGCGCGGAAAGCAGGAGAGAACTGTGGAAGATAAGAAAAAAAGAATGCGGGAGCTTGTAGACATCCTGAACCGGGCGGCAAAGGCCTATTATGCCGAGGACAGGGAAATCATGAGCAATTATGAATATGATGCTCTGTACGATGAGCTTCTCGGTCTGGAAAAGGAAACGGGAATGGTTCTGGCCAACTCGCCGACCCACCGGGTAGGGTATGAGGCGGTGGATTCCCTTCCCAAAGAGCGGCATGAATCGCCCATGCTTTCTCTGGATAAGACTAAAGACGTGGAGCAGCTTCGGAGCTTTATCGGCAGGCACAAAACACTTCTGTCCTGGAAAATGGACGGGCTGACCATCGTTCTGACTTACCGGAACGGAGTTCTGGAGAAGGCGGTAACCCGCGGAAACGGCATTATCGGCGAGGTGGTAACCAATAATGCAAGAACATTTGTCAATCTCCCCCTGCGGATTCCGTATCAGGGAGAGCTGATTATCCGCGGGGAGGCGGTTATCAATTACCCGGATTTTGAAAGGATCAACGAGGAAATTGATGATGTAGACGCCAAATACAAAAATCCCCGCAATCTCTGCAGCGGTTCTGTGCGGCAGCTGAATAACGAAGTGACCGCGCAGAGGCATGTTTATCTGTACGCGTTTTCACTGGTGCTGGCCATCCCGGAGCCGGATTTCAAGAATTCCAGAGAGCAGCAGTTCCTATGGCTGCAGGAACAGGGCTTTACTACCGTGGAGTGGAGAGACGTAACAGCAGACACGCTGGACGACGCCATGCGTTATTTTTCCACACAGGTGGCGGAAAACGAATTCCCTTCCGACGGTCTTGTTGCCCTGTATGATGATATTGCCTACGGAGACAGTCTCGGCGCTACGGCGAAATATCCCCGGAATGCCTACGCATTCAAGTGGGCGGACGAAAAGCGGATGACGCATCTGCTGGAGGTGGAGTGGAGTCCTTCCCGCACCGGGCTGCTGAATCCGGTAGCTATATTCGAGCCGGTCGAGCTGGAAGGAACTACCGTTACCCGCGCCAGCGTGCACAACGTGAGCATCGTAAAAGAACTGCAGCTTGGTATCGGGGACGAACTGGAGGTCTACAAGGCCAACATGATCATCCCCCAGATCGCGGAGAATCTGACCAGAAGCGGGACACTTCCCATTCCGGACAAGTGCCCGGTCTGCGGAGGGCATGCAGGAATCCGAGCAGTAAATGAGGCACAGTCCCTCTACTGTGAGAATCCGGACTGCCCGGCCAAAGCCATGAAGTCCTATACGCTGTTTGTCAGCCGGGACGCCCTGAACATCGAGGGGCTGTCCGAGGCAACGCTGGAAAAACTCATGGCGCATGGGCTGATCCATTCTTTCGTGGATATTTTCCATCTGGATCAGCATAAAAATGTCATTGTGGCCATGGATGGTTTTGGCTTGAAGTCCTATGAAAATCTTCAGGCCAGCATTGAGAGGGCAAAACATACAACACTTTCACGCCTTCTGTACGGCTGCGGCATTCCGAACATCGGGCTTGCCACGGCAAAGCTGATCTGCCGTGCCTTTCAGGAGGATCCGGACAGGGTTCGGAGCGCAGACGTCGAGGAGCTCAGCGCCATAGACGGGATCGGAACGGTCATCGCAGAAGGCTATGTGCAGTGGTGGACGGATCCCCGGCACAGCGAAATGTTTGACAGCGTGCTGCGGGAGCTGGATCTGACCCGTGAATACGATCAGCAGACCGAAAACCGGCTGCAGGGAAAAGTATTTGTGATAACCGGCAGCCTGGAGCATTTTTCCAACCGGAACGCCCTGAAAGAACTGATTGAAAAACAAGGCGGGAAGGTGACAGGAAGCGTAAGCTCTAAAACGGATTATCTGATTAACAATGATGTGCAGTCCACATCCACGAAAAACAAAAAGGCCAGAGAGCTGGGAATTCCCATCCTGTCCGAGGAGGATTTCCTGAAACTGATGGAAAAACCAGCCGACGGTAAATCCGAAGATTCTGCCGGGGTTCCGAAGAAAGAAGAAATATAGCAGACATTTTTCGCACGGAATACGGCAGAAAGACGAAACAAAAGCAGGCAGCTTTCATTGAAACGAGGTGTATTAAAATGCCAATCCGAGTACAGAACGATCTTCCGGTGAAGGAAATACTGGAGGAAGAAAATATTTTTGTTATGGATGAGAGGCGGGCACTGTCTCAGGATATCCGCCCTCTGCAGATTTTAATTCTGAATCTGATGCCGCTGAAGGAGGATACAGAACTCCAGATTCTCCGCCTTCTTTCCAATTCACCGCTGCAGCTGGACATTACATTCATGATGGTAAAAACCCATCACGTAAAAAACGGCTCCATCAGCCATCTGAACAAGTTTTATCAGTGCTTTGAGGAAATCAAGGGAAATTACTACGACGGCATGATCATCACAGGAGCTCCCATCGAAATGATGGAGTTTGAAGAGGTGGATTACTGGGACGAGCTGAAGCAGATTTTCAACTGGACGGAAAAGCATGTCACATCCACCATGTTCCAGTGCTGGGGGGCGCAGGCCGCGCTGTACTATTTTTACGACATCCAGAAGCATGTCCTTTCGGAAAAACTGTCCGGTCTTTACTGGCATCGGGTCCTGAACAGAAAAATCCCGCTGGTCCGCGGCTTTGATGATATCTTTCTCTGCCCGCATTCCAGACATACCGATGTGGCACTGGAAGATTTAAGAAAAAAACCGGAGATTACCGTATTGGCGGAGTCGGACGAAGCAGGCTTCTTCCTGGCGATGGCTGACAACGGGCGGAAGGTGTTCGTACAGGGACATCCGGAATATGACCGCATGACGCTGGACAAGGAATATCACAGGGATGTGGACAAGGGAATGCAGAACGTCATGATCCCCAAAAACTATTATCCGGGTAATGATCCTTCCCAGAAACCGCTGCTTACCTGGAGGGCGACATCCACCAATCTGTATTTCAACTGGCTGAATTTCTATGTCTATCAGGTAACACCGTACAACCTGTACGGAATCCCGGAAAAAAGCTGACAGTCGTCGCATTGTTTCAGACAGAAATACAGACGGGAAATTGGGAAAAAGCCTGAAAAATGGAGCTGAATTGCGCTTAACTTTGTACAAAAAAATAGTAAGCCGGGCTTGAATCCGAAAGGTACTTTTACGACTACTGCCAACGAAAATCACGGGGATAAAGGTAAAGATTTCAAAGGAACAGTTACTTTTTATTTTGAGACTAAAATCCGATTTACCAATACGGAACTCTCTTGTAAAACTAGCTAAAATAATATATCATTCTGGCGGTGCTTTACAGTGCGCAACAGCAGGTACATGAAATGATGTTATTTTCTAGAATAATAAGTCTGTTGATAGGATATTTGTGCGGATGTGTGCTTACCGCCGAGATTGTGACGCGCCGGCTGACCGGAAAACCATGTAGGGAGCTGGGAACCACCGGCAATCCTGGAATGGCAAATGTAATGGCGCATCTGGGGTTTGCGCCGGGGATTCTTGTCCTGGCTGGAGATCTGGCTAAAACGGTGATGGCGGTATTGCTGTCAATGCTTCTTTTTCATCAGACAGGACATGTTATTGTTTACTATGCGGCTCTAGGCACAACGCTGGGACACAACTATCCATTCTGGCAGCATTTTCATGGCGGCAAGGGTGTTGCAGTCTCCTGCGCAGGTTATTTCCTCTGCAGCCCTGCTGCCGGACTTCTTTCCATGATTGCGGGAATGCTTGTGGTATTTGCAACCGGATATCTGGGGCTGGGGGCAATTATTATAGCTGCAGCATTTGTCCCGTTCTCCTTTGGATTACATGGGGCAGAGGCCGGTATAATTGCAGTGGATCTTGCAGCCCTAATGCTCCTGAAACACCTGCCGTCGGTTTGGGGCATCTTCAAAGGGACAACGGAAAAGGTGGATGTACTTGGCGCGATCAAAAGAAAAATAAAACGAAACGGAGATCATCGAAAAAGCGGATGAGTTGCATCACGGAGTTTTCGGTACTTTGGATTGGCAAAGCCGGCGCCTATGTTATTTTTGCCGGGGATCCTCTCGGCTATCTGGCTGCCCTGTTCTATATTGATTTCTGGACTGCTGAACATGTGTTTCTGCGTTATGACCTCCATGAATATTTTTTGGCGCTGGAAAAAGATCCTCACGCAGTATACGGTTGTAGTGATCCTGTTTCCGATTATTAACCTGCTTTGTCGTTCGGCAGCCCGTATAATCCTTTCTGTCCGATCAGCCGATGGGAGCGCGTGCGGCAGGGCAGAGTGCTGCGCGTGTGAATGGCTGTGGCGCGGATACAGGGAAAAGCGTCCCGCCTGCGGGGCATAAAAATACGGACGGCGGCACAAAGCGGGTGCGACGCCATCCCGGATATAGAAGAGGATATTGAAGAGAGACGGAGGAGAGATGGTTAAGACGGACAACATAGCGCGGGAGCAATATCATCGGTATTACGATCTTCTGGAGACGGGCGTATGTATGGTTCTGGCAGACGGATCCGAGAGGGTTGCTTTTGCCAGCAGACAGACGGCGTTTCTTTACGAATGCAGATCGGACAATGACAGGGAATTTAAGCGGCTTTGAGGCGCTGTCGCGCTGGGAAGATCCGGTGCGCGGAATGATTTCTCCGGCCATCTTCATTCCCGTTCTGGAAGATGCGCAGCTGATTCACCAGCTGGATCGGTTTGTTCTGGAGCGGGTTCTGAGATTACTCCATGACCGTGTGCAGAACGGGCTTCCGCTGATTCCTGTCTCGGTTAATCTTTCCGCATATGATTTTGAAGTGTCCAACCCGATCCATACCATCGAAAAGATGGTCAGCCAGTACGGTGTTCCCCGCAGCGTCCTCTGCTTTGAGATTACAGAAAGGGTTATGATCCGGAACCGCCTCAGTATGATCTCAACGATCCAGCGGTTTCAGAAGGCAGGCTATCAGATTTGGATGGACGACTTTGGCAGTGAATATTCTTCCCTGAACTCCCTGCACAACTATCATTTTGACGTGATCAAGATTGATATGGGCTTCTTCAGCCATTTTGACGACCGCAGCCGTCAGATTATTACTTCCGTGGTCGCCATGGCCAAGATGCTGGGTGTACAGACGCTGGCTGAGGGCGTGGAGACGAAAGAGCAGGTTTCATTCCTCCGGAAAAAAGGAGAAAATCGGGCAGAAACCGAGGAACGGGTTCTGGATGACGGAAGGCTGCGGGATATTCGGATTGTGTGGACACCCTGGTATCAGGAAAAGGAGATTGCCGGGACGCTGGCTGGGGATGGTACGCAGCACCGAGGCGTCCGATGAGGAAGAATCCCGGCTGGGCGTTATCTCCGTTGACCTGAACGGGTTGAAAAATACGAATGATACAGAAGGGCACCGCGCAGGAGATATGCTGATCCGTGAGACTGCCCGGATTCTCCGGGAATGCGCGGGCGCGGACTGTGTATTCCGGACCGGCGGCGACGAATTTATTGTAGTGACGGAAAATATGGAGGAGAGGGATATTCTTCTGCTGATCCGGCATATGCGTGAGAGTGCTGCCAATAATGGAATCAGCATGGCAGTAGGATTTGCGTATAGCCGGGGCAGGGTGAGCAGCTTTGATACTCTTCTCACCAGGGCTGATCTCGATATGTACAAGGACAAGGGACACAGCTACCGCAGAAGGCGGGAGGACCGAATGCAGGAAAGTGGAGAAAAATTGTAAAAAAGTTAATAAAATTTGCCTTCTGTGGCTCTTGCGCAGGAGGCAGAATTGTGTTAAAGTAACTATGTTGTGCAGGCGTAGTTCATCGGTAGAACACGAGCTTCCCAAGCTCGGGAGGCGGGTTCGATTCCCGTCGCTTGCTTCTGCCTTAAAGGTCGGAATTCCAGTAAAACCAAGGGATTCCGGCTTTTTTTTGTACTATTTTTTGAGAGTGCAGGAAAAAAGAAGGGAAAAATGAAAATTGCAATCTACATTATGGTAATAGCAATAATTATTGTTCTTTCGGATGTGATTGATTACTTGTCTGGCGGAGGAGTCAGAAGAGAGGGTGAAAAGAAGTGCAATATGCTCACATGGCACATTGTAAAAAATCCGGGGTGATTTACCCCGGAAATAAGAAAGATAAAGAAGTCAGCTTAAACGCTGAAGCAATCCTATATAACCAGTATCTGGATCAGGCAGTTGTGGGGGTTGCAAGCGGTGCATTTGACTATAATTCGATGATACGGAAGGATCGCCTGGTTTTACCAGGAATTGAAATTGAAGAAGTCCGTTACCGTCTGTCTGATTTCCGTCATTTTCTTTGCGGGCACAGGCAGGCTGCGTCCGTCCAGCAGAAAGGCGTCGCGCTCGGAAAAACGGGCGATCTTGCTCATATTTACAATGTTGATCCGGCTGATTTTCAGAAAGACAGGGCTCAGCATTGTCAGCAATTCCTTCAGCGGCATTCTTGTTCGGATGGTGGAGCCCTCCAGGTAGATTTCCGTATATTTGTCATCGGACTCCAGATAGAAAATCTCGCTTTCACTGATAAAATGCACTACGCGCAGGGTGTCGGTTACCACCAGCCGGCGCGGAGTCAGTTTTTCCATCACCTGGTGCTGGATGTACTTTTTGATAAATGTACTCATCTGGGTGGGAAAATGCTCATTCTTGGCGACCATCCACTCTCCGATCGGGCTGGAATTAGAAAGATGCACGAGAGAGAGCTTCTCCCCGCTCAGCCGCCATATGGCCACGCATCGCTGCTCCCCGGCGATTGCGTGCTCGGCATTGTCCCTGCTCAGGACGTGGTAGGAGCCGATGACCGTGCAGATACTGCTGTTATTCTGGGCGAGCAGATAGCGCTGGTTGGAAAGATAGCAAGGCGGAAGATCAAGCAGAATTTTTTCAATATCCTCTTTAAACTTTTCAAACCCAATGTCAAACTGCTCCTTCTGCGCCCCGATCCAGGTGAGATCCGGGTCAGCTACAGCAAACACGGGAGACGGGTCTCCCTCGTAAAAAGCCTCCATGAATTCTGCCGTCAGGCGGATTGCTTTTTCCGCCATCTGCTTTCTCATCCGGTAACCTCCTTGCCTGCTCAGGTATCAGCCGATGGAAAAAATCTGCCGCGGGTTTTCCGTACAGCTTTAGTATACAGAAAAAAGACAGATAATTCAACATTAAAATACAAAAATGTTCGAAGAGGAGGTAAAACTTAAAAAACGTGAAAAAATAACTGATGAATTTATATCTGAACTTCCTAAAAAACTCCTACTCAATCCAGTTGATCAGAAATTTACACAGACGGTTTACCGGATAATCAGGATGTTCCTCAATAAGCTCTTTTATTGTGATATAGATATCCAGATGCCGTGTTCGCTT
>OCTW011614962.1_pt1 | contig 55078 bp, 56 predicted proteins | sample 1539671 | NCBI WGS metagenome assembly OCTW01 (sample SAMN02144230, study PRJEB22623) | gut metagenome | biome: sheep rumen | host: Ovis aries | place: New Zealand | reverse complement strand
CCCGCCGTTCCCGTTGATTTTAGCCGAGGGTGACGATGCCGTAGCCCATGAGCTCCGGATAGTCAACCATCCAGTCAAGGATGTTCAGCGTCCTGTAGAAGAAGCCGTACTGGTCCTTGTCCTTCATCTTCTCGTTGATGATCATCTCGTCGACGAACTGAATCGCCTTCGTGTTGAGCACCATGACGAGGAAGCGCTTGGGCAGGTTGTTGGCGACGTCCGCGCGCCACATCGGGAGCTGGTTGCAGCCGATGATGCTGGCGCCGTCGATGTCGCCGATGTAGTTGGTGCCCTTGCGGAGCACGCTCATCGAATCGCCCATCGCGTCGGCGTACTTCAGCTCGCTGTTGATGAGCAGCGTCTGGAGGACGGTCGGAACGACGATGCGCAGGTCGCCCTGCGCGGCGATCGGCCACTCCTTGAGCGCCCCGGTGAGGAACGTCATGAACTCCGTCGCCGTGAAGCAGTGCGAAGCCCTGCCGCCCGCGGAACGCGCGTCGGTGTCGGTCTTGAACAGCTTGACGGGGTTGAGCGCGCTGCCGAGGTCGTATGCCCCGGAGACCACGCCCGCCTCGTTGCCGCAGTTGAGCGCGTCGCACTTGTACGGGGCGTCGGCGAAGAACTTGAGGTCGCGGCGCTCGGCGAGTGAGGCGTGGGCCTCCTTGTTGAGCGCGGAGTCGAGGTTCTTCATGCTGAACGCCTCGTCCTCGATCTCGATGTGGTAGGCCACTTCGAGCTCGCGGTTGATGCGGAACGTCTCGGACTTGCCGACGAGCTTCTGGTACTTCACCAGGTCGCCGGGCTTGCGGTCGTTTACCTTGATGATCGGGAGGACGGGCCTCTCGATTGTCGTGCCGACGTGGAGGAAGCGTCCCTTCCAGTCGGTAGACGAGCACTTGTCGAGGACGGACGCGGCGCGGGTGCGCGCACGCCATTCCTCCATGATGACGGCCTGGGTGCCGGGGAAGTTGGCAGCCCACTGCGCATCGCTCATGAACGTGTTCTTGTCTGCGTCCATAATGGCAATCCTTTCTTCTCTCTTCCCCGAGCGGCCGGACGGCGCGCTACTGCACGCGGCCCGCGTTCAGGGCTTCTCTCAGCTGGGTGTCGAGCTCGCGCCAGGACTTCATGTCGCCCGCCTTGCGGTATTCCTCCGCCTTGCGGCGAAGATCCATGAACTCGGTGGTCGTCATCGTGTCCTTCTTCGTCTGCGTCTGCACCTGCTGGACACCGCCTGCGTTCGACGGACTCGGGGTGGCGGCGGCCCCGGCCTGTTCGGGATTGGGAACTCCGATGGTGCAGTAGAACGAGTCGATCAGCGAATCGAACCGCGAAGCGTCCCTGCTCTTCATGACCGCCTCGTAGGTCTCCTTGTTGAGCTCCTTGAACTTCTCCCACGCCTTTTCCTTGTCCTTGCCGGGTGTCACCTGGTCGAAGAACTTGGGATGGCGCAGGCCGAGCTGTTCCGCGAAGATCCTCTCCTCGCGTTTCTCGATGTCATCGCGGAGCTTCTGGTTTTCCTCTCGAAGCGACGCCGTGGCTTCGTCGACGAGCTGCTTTGCACCCGCGATGGCGGGCTTCAAGTAGTCGTCGGGCGTGTCGCCCTTGACTTCCGTCGGTATCGCGGACACGGTTGCGTCAATTGACTTGGAGGCCTTGAGCTTCGCGTTCTCCTCACGGAGCCGCTTCAGCTCTTCGCCCTGCGTCTTCGCGCGGCCGGCCCACACTTCGGCGCTGTGCTGCGCCTTTTCAAGCTGGGCCTGGAGGTCGGGGTTGCCCTCGCCCTTCTTCGCCTCGCCTGTCGAAAGCGCCTTCTCGATCTCTTCACTTGCCATCTTTTCTTTCCTTTCCCCAATAAGCCCGAATTGCCTTTTCGGGAGTTTATTGCCACCTTGCGGAGAGGCAGACTATCCCGGTTCCGCAGATGAATTTTTCCTTTCCGTTCCCCTACTTCGCGCCGCCTCCCTCGGATTCCGGCTTGCTCCCTCCGTCCGTCGGCTGAACGGCGTCGGGCTCCAGAGCGCGGAGAGCTGCGTGTTTCAGTTTGCGGTAAGCTGACATGATTCCGACGAGGTACGCGACCTTGCGGTCGGTCTCGTCGAACTGTTCCACGACCTCCGCGGCCTGTCCGGTCACGACGTCGATGGCTTCGTCGAGCAGGTCGACGAACCTGCGCGTGTTCTCGCGGCTGCCCGTGAACAGACGGATTCGGCGGGCGGTCTCGTTCTCCTCGGACTGCTCGATCGCCGCGATCTGGGGCTTGACTTCATCACTCATGCCGCGTTCCTCCTCTCGGCCACGGTGTTCGGCGCCGGGCCCATGCCGCCCTGCGAATAGGCGACGCCCTGCGGATTTCCTTCTACGCGGGCGACGTTCGCCTGCTCGGGCGTCGGCTCGGCGTCGGGCGACTCCGCCTGCTGCGATACGCCGAGGAGCTGGGCGAGATCCATGATCGCCTGCGAGATTCGCATGCGCTCCTTCGACGGAATGATGCGGTCGGGGTTGATGCCGAGGTTGTCCAGCTCGGGGCGAAGTATCTCGAAATGGCCCTCCAGCGGAATCGCCTGGGAATAGATCGGGTGCCGCGCGAGCATCTGCATGACCTGGATTCTGCGCTGGCTCTCCGCCTCGCGCAGGAACTTGCCCATCGGACCGGACGGCATGACGTTGCAGTCGCCCTTGATCGAGATGTCCTGTCCGTAGAGAAGGTTCCAGACGACCGTGTTCTTCGCGCACGGTATGATCGTCGTCGCGTAGAGCTCGGCTATCGAGGTGTTCACCGTGCGGCAGGTGGCCTCGGTCATCATCGCGAAGCCGGACGCGGTGCGGCCGGCGCCGCTCCCGAGCGCGCTGGACGAGCCGACGCTGTAGCGGGGTATGCCCGAATACTCGTCGGCGAGGTTGAACGCCTCCTTCATGAGCGCGGCCGCCTGCTGCGTCGTGTCCTTCATCTGGACCACGCCTATCGGCGCGCCCTGCGACGGAAGCGCCATCCCGCCCATCGGCGTCTTGCGCCCGAACATCATGCCGGCGCGGAGCGACAGGACGGGGCGCCCGTCCATCGAGACGATGTTGTTCGCGTCCGTCGTGTAGAAGATTCCGTTGGACGAAAGCTCCCCGTTCGCCGTCATGTTCTTAAAGGCGTTGTTCTGCATCGACTGCGGAACGCGCAGGAGGTCGGCTATCGACATCCCCCACCACGATCCGGGAACAGGGTAGAGGCACGCCTTGTAGACGGGGAGCGGCATGGAGTCGTCGATTATGCGGCAGTAGACAACGAACCCCGCGATCACGACGACATCCGTCTTGTAGTACCTGTATTCGACGATCTCCTTCCCAGCCGGCGTCTTCGTGATGTTGAACTTCATCAGCTCGGAACCGCGCACGGAAGAGAAGCAGCGTATGCCCTCAAGGGTGCATTCGTCGGACTCCGGGGCCATGCCGCGCCGTTCGAGGTTGCGCCGCGTGAGGTCGTAGGTGCCCATTTCAAGCCGCACACCGCCGTTGGGGTACTTGTTGAGCAGGCTTCTCACGGTCGAGACGATCCATCCGTCGTTCGGCAGTCCGTTGGCCGATTCTATCGGCGTGTCGGCGTACTGGCTGAGCGCGTTCGCCGTGTAGCGGACGACAAAGCAGATCGGTCCGTCCTCTATGTGCTTCGCGTTCGGCGAGGGGTAGCAGTCCCAGGGGTTCACGACCTCGTATGTCGGCACGACGTCGTACTTCTGCTCGTAGACGACGACGCCCTCCATGTCCTTCTTCTCGCGGCACTTCGTGACGGGCATGACGCGCGGCACGGGGCCGATCATGCAGAACGTGCCGTAGGTGCAGAAGTACCCGATCCCCTCGCGGAACGCCTTGACGAATCCGCCCTCCAGAAGCTGGTCGCAGACGGTCTCCTCCATGCGGGAGCACCTGTCCTCCGCCCATTCCTTCTTGCGGCGGCGTATCTCCCCGTACATCTGCGCGGCGCGCTGCTTCGCGAAGCCGTTGAGGACGCTCCACTGGTCCGACGTGACTGCGCCCGCGCCCTGCACGTACTCCGAAAGCTCGCGCCCGATCTCGGCGACGACCTCCGACTCAACCCTCTCGGGCACGTCGGGGACGGGGGTCGGACTCAGCTGTATGAACTTGTCGCCCGTCTGCTTGATCGTGTCCCCCACCATCGTCTTGCACGCGCGGATGTACGTCGCGGTGAGCGGCGGGTAGTTGTCGGGGTTCAGCCCCATTTCGGCGAGAACCTTGCGCTGCTGCGGCGAGTATTCGAGCGACGCGCTCTCCGCCGCGTATGCGAGCATCGAGTCGACGCCGACCATCTGCCTGTGGTCGCGGTTGCGCCGGAAGATCGACTCTATCGAGGTTGCGAGCTGGTGCATCGCGTCCGTCGTCGGGACGACGCAGCCGGAGGCGGCGCTTTCGGCGGCCTCTGCGGTCTTCTTCTCGTAGATGTCCTTCTGCTCGCTCATTCCGACACTATTATCGCCTCACTTTATCCACACTTTATCAAGCGATTTCTACAGACAGTTCAGCCGCAGCTGCGCACTCTCGAAAACGGGCGTGCGGTCGCGCTCCTGGCGAAGCTTCTTGAAGTCCACGCCGCTGAGGGTGAGGGCCACTATCGGGTACTGGAGCGCGTCGTGTATGTGCGTGAACGGGTTCGTCTTGTCGGGGCCCATCGCGTAGCGCTCGTCCCCGTCCGCCGCGTCGCGCATCTTCTTGTAGCAGTAGTGTCCGTCGAACCCCGATATGAGCATCTTGCACCGCGCGTCCACGAGCATGCGCCCCTCGCGGAGAAGCTTGTCCACGGCGTCGCGCCGCGTGCGGAAGTCGTTGCTCATGTCGGGGCACGGCGCGGACGGGAAGCCGCGGTCGTTCAGGAGCTTGATGCACGTCCCGCCGTAGTCCTGCATCCGCTGCTCGCCGGCGGGGTCGCAGTAGTTCATGATCGGCGGGCAGTGCATCGGCCAGCCAAACCGCTCGATCAGCTTCGGCTTGAGCATCGTGTCGATGAACGTGTCGAGCGTCATGTCCGCTGACGGCAGCTCGTCGAGGACGCGGATTATCCCGTCGGGCCCCGGCTGGAGGATCACCACCGACGGGGTGAGCCCGAAGTCCGTGCCGAGGATGAGCGGCCAGCCGCGCAGGAACTGGAGGTTCTCGCGGACGTGCCGCGCGCGGCTCCACGAGGTGTAGATCGGCTTTCCGTCAACCGACGTGCCGTATTCGTTCAGCACGAACCGCCGGATGTTGTTCGGGTCTCCCCCGACGAGCATCTTGCGGTAGTATTCGAACCCGCCCTTAAGGTGCCTGACGTTCTCGGCGGGGCGTATGCCGAACTTCTTCGCGTTCTCCTCGTCGTTGTCGAGGTAGACCTCCCGCCCTGCGTCGTCCGTGGTCTTGATGAGTCCGGGCGGCTGGATGAAGAACAGTATCTTCTGCGGCTTCTCGTCGACTTCGAGGCGGTGCATCCAGTTGGACTCGTTCGGCGAGTTGGAGTCTATGATCGTCCCGAACGAGAGGTACAGCGGCGGGTCGTCCTCGTTCGGCGGCTTCACCGGCTGCCAGCGCCCCACGCGGGAGTTCGCGAGCCAGATGCGCTTCCACGCCACGGTGTCGCCCTCGTTGATCCACGCCCCGCAAGGCTCGAACGACTTGAGCGCGGCCTCGAACGCGTCCTGCTCCAGGTCGAACGGGATGAACACGAAGTCCGTCCGACACCACGTGTCGTCCTTCTGCATGGACGGAACCTCCATGCGCCCCTCGATCGTCGGCTGCTGGCGCTCGATGTGGAAGCCGGGCAGGACCTCGCGCATCGTCTTGATCGTCGTGTTCCACATCTCGGGCCGCGTGTCGCGCCCGACGAGCCACTTCGACCAGCGGACCTTGTGGCGGCGTCCGTCGGGCATGATGCCGTTGTCGGGGTCCTTCGGGTCGTCGCCGAAGTCGAACGCCGGCTGGAACTCCGTCGTAAGCGACATCTCCTTGCAGCACCCGACGCTCTTACCGCTCCCCATCGGGCCGCGAACGATGCGGAACTCCGCGAGGCCGGGCGGCACGGCGTGGAACGCCCTGAACGTGGGCGACGGCACATACCGGACGACCCTACCCATCCGCCTTGACCTCCAGCGCCTTGATCACCGCCTCCACGTCCACCACGCCGCCGGCGGGGAGCGCCGCCCTGAGCGCGTCGTTTCCCGTCAGGTTCATCTGGACGTTCGTTATCTGGTACACCATCGGGTCGTTGTCGCCGGACTTCTTCGCCGCGGCGTCCTCCGTCCTCTCGCCGAACCTCTTGCGGTCGAGTCGCTCAAGCGTCGCCATGACGAGCTTCGGGTTTATGCCGTTCGTGCCCTTGCTGTCCTTCAGGAGCGCCTTCAGCGCATCCGTGGCAAGCAACTCCAGCTCCTCCATGTCGCTCGTCCGCTGCTCGTCGCGCATGTTCTGGACGTACTCGAGCACCGTCTTCGCATCCGGCCAGAGCCGAAACGCCATCTGCATGTCGTCCTTCGTCGCGCCACCGCTTTCGAGTGCAATGTTGTAGCGTTTTGTCACGGAGTAGACGATCAGGACCCGCTTCACGGCGGCGAGATCGACCGGGGGCTCATCGATCCCGGCCCTCTCAAGCTGCTTCTTCGCAACCTCCTTGCGCTTGCGCTCCTGTTCGATCCCGGCGTCGTCGAGCATCATGCGGGCGCGCTGAAGCAGGGCGTCCCATTTCTTTTGCTCGCTCTCGGACAGTTGTTCCATGCTTCAAAGTCTACCGCCGCTTTATATGCGCTTTATTTTCCAGAGCCGGATGCCCTGGCCGGTCATAGGCATGCGCAGGGGGCGGGTACGCGTTTCCACCCCACCCCCGCCCCCACGGGCCATGTCCCCCATACCCTGTTTGCCGAACGAGTAGCGAGAGTCGTCCGGCCATCGACCGAGCGGAGAGTCTGGCGGTCGAGCATGGGCAAGCGGGGGCAAACGAGGGCAGACAGGGGGCGAAGCGGGTACAACACCCGACTTCATCGACGCCGAAAGCAAAGCAATTCGGGCAATCCTCCCGACGAGAGCCGCCGTGTCACAAGATTGTCGCAATCTCAACCCCGCGATTCGTCGATTTCGGGGTGATCGCATGGGTGCAGGTGGACAGACTGGCGTCTGCGTCCGCATCGTCTCGACAGCTCGCATGTCGGCAAGCCGCGGGGGACGGCAAAGGTCGATCCGCCGACGCGCGTGCGTGCGCGACCCATCCCTGCGCAGAAGACGGCTCCCCGCCCCGCCGTCGATTGCCACGCAATTTGATGAAACAACAACTCGCTTCCATGTCGAGCAACTACCCTTCCCGCCAGTTCCGTCCGGCTTGACGCCCCTCGCGCGAGAGGCGCATGGCCTGTGCATTTGTGCAATGCAGAATGCACCACCCCTTTAGGGGTGCATTTCTGCATGCAAAATGCAAATGCGCCGTGCATTTTGCACCGTGCAGAAAATTCATGCAAAATGCAAAATGCAAAAGTCTATCGCCATCAACCCAGACCACCGAAAAATCAAGCGAAAACTGCCATCTGAAAATTGTTGTATTTTGTTGTTGACAAACAGCAAATAAAAGAGTAGAATATGGGCGCCGAAAGGTATAACCAAGGCGCAAGCCGGAAAGGAACAGAACGATGAAATACTCAATAGAATCAGACATGCAACCGCTCTCGCTCGCAGAGGTCGTCGAGCAGTTGCAGGGTTGCGGAGCGCTCCAGCTCGAAGCGGACGAACGCACGGGCGAAGTGCGGCTCGAATGCGGAACGGACTTGGAGATAGACATCATCAAGTCAGACCCGATGGACAGGCGCATTGACGGCTTCCGCGACCGCACGGAGACATTCACGATCTCCGACATCCGCGAACACTTCACCGCCGCCGACTACTACGCATGGGCGAAAGACGAGAACGGCGACGATGTTCTTCTCTGCCTTGGTTGCTGACCACGAAAGGAACAAAGACATGAAGCGCATTATCCGTTTGATTCTCGACCTCTTCGTCGACACCACGACCGAATACTGGGAGTGGACATGGGACAGCCCCGAGGAGCGCGAGGCGTTCCGCAAATACTTCCGCTTCTGCCACTGACCAACGAAATCACCGACTGAAAGGAGCTGCACAATGTTCATCAAGATCAGAATCAGGGCGCACGAGGCGCTGAAGCGCATCATGCTCGGCAACGACCACGCGCCGCTTCTCAACAACACCGTCAAGATAATTTACAACACCATCAAGACGGCCGAGACGGACGAGGCCTTCGCGAACGAACTCGACGAGATTTGCGCCGATGCGTTCTGCGGCCAGACCGCGGAAGGCTACGACGACCTTCTCCAGCTGTTCGTCGTTCCGACGGCCGGCCTTCTCGAGCTTCTTCGTCCGCGCGTACTTCTCGCGGAGCACGAATAACCACCAACCACGCAGAAAGGACACGACCATGAACAACACGACCATGAACAACACGACTCATCAACCACGCCCAGCCCTCGCGTTCTACCACGCGAACGGCAGATGCACAGGCTCGGCCTTGACATTGGCGCTCGAACCCGCGACGGCGAGCCGCGACGGACGCATCGTCGCGGGAATCGCGCCGCAGGAGAACTGCGAACACACCCGCTTCGACTATTCGCGCGAGATCGTCTTCAACCTCTACTTCTCGGACGTGTGCGAGTTTCTTCGCGTGTTCCGCGGCGAGACCGAGAGCGTCGCGGACGGCAGGGGGCAGTTCCACAGGACGCCCCACGCGAACATCCGCGTCCATCTCCGCCATGTCGTCGAGCCGGTATGCTGCTATTCGCTCGAAGTCTACGAGCGGAGGTTCTCGGACTCGGAGGAGCGCCGCGTCTGCATCGCGCTAACCTCGGCCGAGGCGACGGGGCTTTGCCTTGCGCTCGAGCATTCCATGTCGCTTCTCGCGTTCGGAATCGGCGCGAGGGAGGGCTGAGCCATGACGAAATCGACCTACAGCCGCAAACGCGCCGAGCTCCTTCGGCAGCTGGCAGACCTTGACGCGCAGCCAATCGACCCGCCCGCGCCGAGGAAGGCCGTCCGCCGTGTTTGTGTTCCGCAGTGGTGCCGCCCCTTCTGGGAGCGGCGCGACGGGCGGCAGCACATAGTCTATTGCACAGCCGCACGGCGCAAGTACGGCGAGAATCCTGTCGCTGGGTATTGGATATGGCTGAACGGCGAGCCTAAAGTCATGGCTCCGACGATGGCAAAGGCGAAAGGGCTTGCGCGTATCCGCGGACTGGTATATGAAACCTATGTCTGGGATGCCGAACAGTGGGACGAGTACAAGGCCGCACACCCCGAGATCGGGCAGAAGTTGGCCGAGATCGCGGCACGGGCGGCGAACAACTAACACAGAGAGAGGTGGCATGATGAAATACACGCTTGAAGTTAGGCGCACCCGTTCGAGCGTCACGCAGGGAAGCGCGACCGTGCTGATCGACGGCAAGCCGATTGTGTCGTACTGCGACCAAATCAAGCTCGTCGGGAGCAACGACGAATACTGCGGCGCGAAAGGCCGTCCGACCTATGGCGAGAACATCGGAGGATGGGCGAGCGTCCTCCCAGATTCGTACTTCGTCATCGGGATGTGGTGCCATGAAGACACCAACGACAGAATTGCCGAAGCCATGAAGGGAAAGGAACGCAAACATGGATAGCATATACATCATCGTCAAGAACGAACACGGCAACCCGAAGACGCCGGTTAGATGGGGGAGGCAGGGCGGCGGCGCTTTCGGCTACTGCCTCAACGACGGGCATGTTGTTTGCTTTGAGTCGTTCGAGGAGGCCGACAAGGTGTTGGAGACGTTTACCGAACCACATTGGTACGACATTGTGGAGTACAAGAAAGCGTAGGCGACGAAAGGGAGGATGCCATGAAACTTCTAAAGTGCAAGAACGGAGCGATGCTCATACACGACGGAGAGGTCGGCGCGTACTGGGTGATCGCGAACATCTGCGGAAAGCCGTCGCGCCTATTCGCGGGCGGAACGCCCGAGAAGGCGAACAGCACATTCAACTACTATTCACGAATCAAGCACGACTGAAAGGACAAGGCCATGAGCAGGAAACACAAGACCGAGGTTGCGATACCCGAGCACATTATGAACGCGCTCGCCGTGCCGCCCGTTGAGTATCTCGAAAAGTGGTGGAAAGCCAACTCCACCGAGGAGGAGCGCGTAGCCGCCGACGAGCGCGACGCGACAATCGAAGGCGCGTATGCGTTCATCGAGGACTTTTCCCGCAGGGCTGAGAAGTCCGGGGGCGGCTCGTGCCTTCCCGACCAGATCGTCTACGAACTTTGCGGAATCTTCATGCGCGTATGCCGCGACGGGGATGTCTACGCCACCGCCGCCGAGATCGCCAAGGAAGAGGAGGACGCGAAGCGCCGCGAGGAATCCGAGGCAAAGCGCAAGGAGGAGGCCGAGAAGCGACGGAAGGACGCCGCGCTGAAGGAGGCCGAGCGCGTAGCCGCCATGTCCCCGGAGGAGCGCGAAGCCTACGAACGCGAACTCGCAAACCGCTCCGAGAAGGAAAAGCAGATGGCGGCAGAAGCCGAGGAACGCCGCAAGGCCAAGGAAGCGGAAGAGAAGCTGAAGCGCGAGAAGCGCGAAGCCGCCGCGCGCAAGAAGGCTCTCATCGAGGAAATGGAAAAAAGGCAAATGACGCTGTTCTGATTGGAGGTACGACCATGACCGATAGAAAAGCTATGCAGCTCATCCGCCGCGCCGAACGCAAGCGCAAAGGCGAGAAGAACATACTCCGCTGGTATTCGTCCGTCCATCCGAGACGAAACGGAGAGGCGGACATAAAGACATGGGCGGTGAAGACATGGAAAGGCAAGCCCCTGATTCTGCTTGCGTCCGTCTATCCTACCGACGGCGGCTTGCCGAAAGTCAGCGGGCGTTGCCTTGTGTCGATGTGGGACAACTGTCCGCATTTCAACTGGCTCGACTACGGCGGACGCTCGCATGTCGCCGTGTGGGAGGATGTGGACTACTGCCGAAACGAAATGCTCGACCCGCGCAACGAGCACAAATTCGGGCGCGGAATCGAATTCTACGGACTCGGCACTTTCGTCAACGGATTCGAGCGCACGAAATACCAGTATGGACGCTTCTGCGAAAGCAATCTGAGGCTTTCGGACTGGCTCGACTGCATGCACATATCGCCGCGCGCCGAGCTTCTGATAAAGGCGGGGCTAACCCGCTGGCTCGATCCGCGCTACCTTCCCACGCTCATCGACGACAAGGGGCTTCTGAACTATGTCCGCGCCCGTGCGGACAGACTGCGCGGAATCTCGCCCTATTTCGTCATGCGCGACTACAGGAAGACGGGTGCGATCGTGAACGACGAACGCGCCCGCGCATATCTCGTTTGCGAGCGCTACGGATTCTCGAACCTCGCGTTCGGCAGTCTGCGCATACTCCACTGGCTAGAGAGAAACGGAGTAGACCCCAAAGCCCTCCGTCACCACATCGACAACCTGAAGGAGCTGAAGATGGATCTGACCTACGAGCCGCATGTCCTTCCAAAGGACTTCGCCGTCTACTCCCTCGACATCGAGGAACGCGTCCACCAGCGGCGCGAGGAGATACGGCTTGCCAAAGAAGCCGCCCAGATGGAGAAGGAGCGCATTGCGAGGGAAGCGCGAATCCACGCCCGGCGCACAATACGCAAGTGGCTTGCCGAGGGGAAGATCGGGCCGCGCTTCTCTATCGTCATTCCGAACACCGAGACGGAAATGCGGACCGAGGGGCACGTCATGAGCAACTGCGTCGGCGACTACTGGCACGGACACGGCTGGCGCACGGGCGAATGCGAACTCGCGTTCATCCGAAAGGACGGCAAGCCGTACATCGACATGGAGATTCGCGATGGGCGCATCTTCCAGGCGCGGTATCATGGGAACATCGAAGTTCCCGCCGTCTCCAAAGACTACAGGGTCTGCGAAGTCGCCCTCGCCGCGTTCAGGCGGGCCGCATAACCAATCCACAGCGAACGAAAGGACTACACGACATGGAAAAGATAACGATCAGCAAGCAGATAGAACTTGTGCAGAACGCCTACGCCAAGGCAAACGACGCCATCGTCGCCTACAACGAATTCGTTAGACTCGCGCGCACGGACATCCCGTCCGTGCGCAAGGACATCTTCGCAGTCATGGCGAAACTCACGACGACATGCGAATCGCTCGTCCACCAGCGCGACGCGATCCGCGCGAAGTACGCCGACGCACCGATAGTGCAGGCCACCGTGTCCTACGGCGGCAGATTCGTCAAGATTGCATGCGCGCGTCCGCACGACGGCATCGACCTTCCGAGCATATCGGAAGTGACATACGAGGCCGTGCGCCGTCGTCTCGGCGTCCCGGAAGGCGAAATGCCGCACTCGCTCGATTTCGATGTCGCCGTCGTCTCGCGACGGGGCGAGGCGGTGGCGTACATCGACGAAAAATGATATAATCTCAGGCAGACAAAGGAGACAACACAATGCCATACCAACGCAAAACCCGGACGGCAGAGGAGCTTTCGATGGCCCGCAGCATCGCCGCGAAGTCGAGGAAGTCGCACAAGGGCGGACGCCCACGCGACCAGAACGCGAAGCGCATCTCGCACAATATCGGGCTTCACCCCGAGGCTTACGATGTGTTCAGGAAACTCGCGGCGGCGTCTCAGAAGACCGTGGCGGATTTCATGGACGCCGTGGCCGAATCGCTGAAGAGGAAGAACCCGAAGCACTTCCCGTCAGCGTAGGCTGTCGAGGGAGCCGATGAACGACGCGAGGGCGGACTGAACCGCCTTCGCGTTTTTCTTTATGCCGTCGAGGTCTGGAGCGTCTGGCATGCCGTCGATGCCGACAAGCGAATCGGCGGAGCAGCCGAACAGCCGGCAAAGCTTCACGAGGTTTTCTATCGACGGCTCGGAATCGCCGCGCTCCCATCCGCCGTAGCCGACTGCCGACATGCCGAAGTGCCGCGCGACCGCGCCCTGCGAAAGCCCCTTCTGCGTCCGCATCCGCTTTAGCCGCTCGGCGAATTGATTTTTAAGTGACGTCATTTGTGATCCTTTTTCCATATGGTCACACATCCGACCATCATTCCAAGAACAGTGACGCACAGTCTGAAAATTCCAAATCTGTCGGTCGCCTCTGGAACGATGAGCATGGCGGAAATTGACCAAACAAGAAAAATCAAAGCCGCAGTCACCGCTACGACCTTCTTCCATTTTGCGGCGATACTGTATGCGCTCAACAAAAACATTATGCCCCCAACAAACGAAGCTCCTATAAGGGTTAGTCCGTCTGGACAATCAGCAGAACCATCATGCCACGGTGTAGGGCGTCTTGCAGAAAAATCGCCTATGGCAACAACAACAGCCAGCACTGTAAAGGGAATTACCAGCGCACCTATTGAGCGCAAGACTATAAGCGCAGCATTTTTCATAATGCAAATATTATACCATTTCGGCACTATGCCCCGCTATGGCAAACTAAAAAAAAGTTATTTTCCCTATTGCGGTAGGTGCTACCAATATGATACAATATCTGCGTCGGTCTAAAAAGGCATACGTCATGAAAAACAAATCAAGGCACGGGAAATACAAAGTCGGAACATGCAAGCTTACCGTCACAGTGGAAAACGAAGACAAGTTTCGAGTTCACCGTCGCGCGGTAAATCGCGGCTACAAAGACGACTCTGCATTTTTACGCGCACTCATTCATGAGGCCGTATGGGATGAGCCCCTTCTTCCCGAGGACTACGACCAACTCAAAATTTTCCAACAGAACCAGGAGATGTAATCATGGCAAGCATAACAACTATCATTACTCCAGAGGACATGCGCAAGCTTGAACACCGGGCTAAGCGAATCGGCATAACACCGAAAGAAGCCTTTCGCGTTATAGCCACAAGAGGAGTGGAGTTTTTTTTGGCCCTTTTGGTAGATGCTACCAAGCCGCTGCATAACCTCTCTTTTTCGGCCTAACGGACCGACAATTTTTTTTACCGCAAATGGTAGGTGCTACCACACAAAAGGAACAACCATGAACAACACTGCCAATGAAGGGCCCCTTCGCCTCGTTCAGATACGCCTCGACGACGATCTGATTGCGACGATACAGGACATGACGAAAGTTGATGCTGTTGCAACTGCCGCCGTCGCCGTTATTCGCCGCGCAGCAGAAGAGTACATACGTTCCGCCACCGGAGTGCAGTCGAAGTGAACTTCCTCAGCCGCGAGTTGATATGCGACAAACTCAGCCTCTCAAAGAGGCAGAGCTACAGCATCATAGGCTCTTCTCGCGGCTCATGCATCAGCTCCGACGATGTTCTCGCGCTTCTCAACCGCGCCCGCCGCGCAATCGAGGCCCCCTTCCAGTTCATTCCGCAGCTGATGACTGCGGACGAAATGGCCAAGATGCTATGCGGAAGCGGAATCACGGCGCACAACCTTCTCGTGTGGACACGCCGCACGAAGGACATTGCGCCGCATGTCAGGCTGAACAAGCAGACGACGCGCTTCTCGCCTACGGCGACGGTGTCGTGGCTTGAATCGCGTTCACACATCATATCAAGGTCGTGACGATGACGCAGGACGTAGAGAATCGCATGGTTGCGTTTGTGCGTTCGGTCGCCGGAGAGTGCGCGGGGTGCATGCGTAGAACGGAGGCCAACTGCCGCTCATGCCGCGCGAAGTTCGCGCAGGCGTTGATGCGTGACATTCACGCTGCGATGGGAAAAGCCGATCCGATCGACTATTCGCTCGCCGCACGGATGCACCGAATCGTCTCGGCAATTGAGTCCGCAAACCGTCCGCTGACGGCCCCGGAGATAGATCTGGGCGGCACATGCTCGTTCCAGCTCAAATACTGGACGCTGACATACATGGTGCGCAAGGGCGTTCTCTCGCGTACCGTCGCGTTCAGACGCGGCAAGAGCCGCAAGAAATACTACCGCTACTTCCTCAGGAAGAAAAAACAAGGAGACAACAAAAAATGAAACTCACGCTAATAGAGATCACGAATCTCAAACGGCTGAAAGCCGTCCGCCTCGTCCCGACCGAGAAAGGTCTGACCGTCATCGGCGGCCGCAACGGACAGGGCAAGACTTCCGTCCTCGACGCCATCGCGTTTGCGCTGGGCGGCGAGAAATACCGCCCCTCATCCCTGAAGCGCGACGGCGCAATCGCCGAAACGCGAATCCACATTGAGCTGGACAACGGCCTCGTCATCGACCGCAAGGGCAAAAACTCCGACCTCACCGTCTACGACGAGACCGGCAAGAAGCAGGGTCAGCGCCTGATAGACTCGCTCATATCGCGCCTCGCAATTGACTTGCCGAAGTTCCTGAACGAAACCGACCGCGAGAAGGCCGACACGCTCTTGCAGATCCTCGGCATCGGCGAACAGCTCGACGCCATCGACCGCGACATCAAGGCGAAGTACGACACGCGCACCGTCATCGGACGTCAAGCCGACCAGAAGAAGAAAGCCGCCGAGGACATGCCCTATCACGAAGGCCTCCCCGATACGCCTGTGTCGGTCGCCGAACTCATCAAGCAGCAGAAGGAAGTTCTCGCTCGCAACGGCCTGCGCGACGAGCATCGTCGCAACAAGAAGGAGCTTACAGCGTCGCTGCTCGACAAGCAAAACCGCCTTAAAGACCTGCAGATGCAGATAGACGACATCGAGGCAAAGCTTCGCCTTGCCGAGGATATCGTCGAAGAGGACGGCGAGAACGAAGACACGTCCGAACTCGAGAAGCAGATCGCGGACTTCGAGGCGACCAATCTCAAAATCGCCGAGAACAAGGCGAAGCTTGACCGCGAGAACGAGGCGACCGACCTGCAAGACCAGTACGATGCGCTTACCGAGGAGATAGACGAGCTTCGCAAGAGCAGGCTCGACCTCCTCAAGAATGCCACGCTTCCATTCCCGGGCCTCTCCGTCAACGACGACGGTTGCCTCACCCTCAACGGCAAGGCGTGGGACTGCATGAGTGGCTCCCAGCAGATGATCGTAGGCTCGGCCATCGCCGCGCGACTCAACCCCGAATGCAAGTTTGTGCTCCTCGACAAGCTCGAACAGCTCGACCTTGAGACCCTCAAAGAATTTGGCGAGTGGCTTGAAAAGAACGACCTCCAGGCGCTTGCGACCCGCGTCTCGACAAACTCGGACGGCGAATGCTCGCTTGTCATCGAGGACGGCGAGGTGATAGACGTCGAAAGCCGGATCATCCCGCTTGCCAAGAAGCCCGCGCCGAAGAAGCCTGCCAACGGTGGCAGTCTCGGAGACGACGACTACGACTGATGCAGAAAGTTCTGCCACTACAACCCAAAAAAAACAAGGAGACAACATGAAGATAATCGACACACCGTCAAAGCCGAAAGGCGTCGTGGGCGTGATCTACGGCCCCGAAGGAATCGGCAAGACCACCCTCGCCGCCGCGCTCGACAAGCCGCTCTTCTTCGATGCGGAAAAAGGCGCGCACGGCATGAACGTCGCACGTCTCGACGAGGAGCTTACGTTCGGCAACATGATGAAAGTCATGCAGGAGCTTATAGCCGACTCGAACGGCTACAGGACTTTCGTGATCGACACCGCAGACGCGGTTGAGACGAAGTTCCTCGCCGACTTCTGCCGCGACATGAAATGGAAGTCCATCGAGGACCCCGGCTACGGCAAAGGGTATGCGATGTTCGCGGAGCTCTACTGCAAGTTCCTCGAAAAGTGCCGCGCGGTCGCGGAATCTGGCATGAACGTCATTATCGTCGCACACGCCGACGTCAAGAAGTTCGAGATGCCCGACGAGCGCGGCTCCTACGACCGCTGGCAGCTCAAGCTGTCGAAGCAGGACGCCGCCAAGACGAAGGAGTGCGCCGACTTCATCGTGTTCATCAACTACAAGACGAACATCGTCGCCGCCGATAAGCAAGCCGGGGAAACAAAATCCCATGCGACCGGCGGACGCCGCTGGTGCTACACCTCGCACACTCCGGCGTTCGACGCGAAATGCCGCGTGTTCCTCGACCTGCCGGAAGAGTGCTCGCTCGACGACATGATGAAGAAGCTCCCCGCTGCCATTCGCAACGCCGTCGCGCCGTCGTCCGCAAAATCCGCCGCGCCCAAAAGCTCCGTCTCCAAGCCCGACGCAGAGGACGCCGCGAAAGCCGCCCTTGCAGCGAAGCGCGCGAAAGCCGCCGCGACAACGGAACCCGAGCAGTCGGAGGACGAGGCCGTTCGCCCGCTCGTGAAGAAGCTCCACGAGACCGCAAAGGCGTACAACGCCCCGGAGGACAAGCTCTTCGCGAAGTACAACGTCAAGCACACTGAGCGCTACAAGGCCGTCACGAGCATCGACGACTGGACGGATGCGTTCATCGAATGGATTCTGGCTGGTTTTGCCAAGGGCAGGATCAACCTCTAAAACACAACAACACAAGGAGAAAATAAAATGGATTGGGATTCAAACCTTACCGAAGAAGAAGCCGCCCAGAGCGGCGATACCTTCGAGCTTCTGCCTGACGGCGAATATGCCTTTGAGGTCAAGAAGCTGGAGAAGAGCAGCTACACGGCAACGCCGAACGCAAAGATACCGTCGTGTCCGATGGCTGTCGTACACGTCCAGGCGTCCACGCCCGACGGCTCCAAGACCAACTACTTCCGCGAGAGGCTTTATCTCTACGACGGCAACAAGTGGCGCCTCTTGCAGTTCTTCACCTGCCTCGGCCTGCGCAAGCACGGCGACGGCAAGACCACGATGCCGTGGAACAAGGTCGAAGGATGCACGGGCCGCGCGAAGCTCGGGCATCGCACGTCGAAGAAGGACGGCAACGACTACCAGACGGTGGTCAAGTGGCTCGACCCCGAACCGCCAGCAGACGAAGCGGCTCCCGGCGGAGAGGACGATTGGGAATGACCCTGCGGCCTTATCAGGAAAAGGCGGTGGAAGCCGTGGAGAGCGCGTTTCGTGACGTGCAGTCCACGCTCATCGTCCTTGCCACGGGATGCGGGAAGACGATTGTCTTCTCGCACCTCGCGGCCCGTGAGGTGCGTCGCGGTGGGCGGGTGCTGATACTCGCCCATCGCGGCGAGTTGATTCAGCAGGCCGTAGACAAGCTCAAGAAGGCGACGGGCATTGTGGCCGGCGTCGAAATGGCGGAGCAGCGGTCCGACGCGGACTATGACGAGCCGCCCTACACCGTCGTTGTCGGCTCCGTGCAGTCGATGTGCAAGGAGAAGCGCCTTGTCCGTTTCGCGGAAGACGAGTTTTCCCTTATCGTGATCGACGAGTGCCACCATGCCCTGACGGGAACCTATCGCGCCGTGATCGAACACTTTCCGAACGCACATCTTCTCGGCGTCACCGCGACGCCCGACCGGGGCGACCTGCGTTCCCTCGGCGAGGTGTTTCAGACGATTTCTTTTCAGTATTCCATCGTGGACGCGATCCGCGACGGCTACCTCTGCCCTATCCGCGCACAGACCATCCCGCTCCGCATTGACCTCACGACCGTCGCTAAGCAGAACGGCGACTACCAGCTCTCTGGCCTCGGCTCCGCGCTCGACCCGTATCTCCATCAGATTTGCCACGAAATCAAAGTCCGCTGCGCCGATCGCAAGACGATTGTGTTTACGCCGCTCATCGCGACGTCCCGCAAAATGCTCGGCATATTTCTCGAAGCGGAGGGATTCAGCCCGCAGCAAGTCCGCGAAGTAAACGGCGAATCCCAAGACCGTGCCGAGACGCTTGAATGGTTCTCGAAAGCCCCGAGGGGATGTGTCCTCTTGAACTCCATGCTCCTCACCGAGGGATACGACGAGCCGAGCGTGGACTGCATTGTCGTCCTTCGCGCGACAAAGGTGCGCGCGCTGTTCGTGCAGATGGTGGGCCGCGGCACCCGTCTTTCGCCGGAGACCGGCAAGCAAAACCTTCTTCTGCTTGACTTCCTTTGGCTCACCACCACGATGGACCTTTGCCGTCCGGCCTGCATCATCTCCGACGATCCGGAAGTCTGCGCCACCATAACCAAAAAGCAGGAGCAGAATGCGAACAAGCAAGACCTCGAACTGTCCCCCGAAGAGCTGGAGGACGCGGAAAGCAAGACTGTCCGGCAGCGCGAAAAGGCTCTTGCCGACAGACTGGAGAAGATGCGGCGGCGCAAGGGCGGACTCGTCGATCCACTGCAATACGCCTATTCAATCCAAGACGTGAATCTAACCAACTACCAGCCGCTTACCGCGCACGACGCGATGAAGCCGACCATGCAGCAGCTCGACAGGCTCGAAAAGCTCGGCTTCGGCGCTCCGAACACGCAGGGGGAGGCAGAGCTGATCCTGAAACAGCACGACGCGCGCAAGGCAGCGGGGCTCTCCACGCCGAAGCAAATACGCTTCCTCGAGTCCAAGCGCTTCCGCAACGTCGCGAAATGGACGAGCGAACAGGCGCGGAAGATGATCAAGCGCATCATCGTCTGCGACTGGCGCATACCCGCGGGCGTGAACCCCGAAACTTACACGCCGCCCGAGACATGAAGGTTTTGATATGGATTATTCTGACTATGACATGATAGAGGCGAAGATTCGCGAGGGCATGTACAAGGGCAACCGCCACAGATGCCGTCGTGACGTAGGCCGTATCGCCGGAGGTCTCCTCGCAGCCCACCGTCTCTCGCAGACCGAAGTTGACCGCCTGGGCGCCATCGCCATCGAACTCTCGTCAGACTCCAAGACACTTGGCGAGCGCGAATGGAATGAGGGCGTTTCGTTCGGCGTCAAGCAGCCGTTGCCGACCGACTACACGCCGGGACAATCCTCGTTCGGACGCTCCCAGCCCCTTTCGTGGGATTCCGAGCTGAAGGAAACGGACTACAAAATCGTCCGCGAGGAATGGCTGGAGAATGTCGCCGTCCTGGAGCCGTCGAAGGACGACTGGAATCCCTGCCGCGAACTTTCAACTTACCTGAATCTCCTCTTCGAACCCGATGACATTATCGGGTACTGCACTAATCCGTTTGAGAAAGAGGGCCGCTTCATCCCGTCGAACGGCGTCTACCATCGTACCGTCAAGGATATTCTCGCCAAGCTCAAAAAGGGCAAGTTCGACGAGGCCGTAGGAACCCCGAACGAAAAGGTCGGCGGCTGGATCCGCATAAACCCGCTCGACGGCAAGGGCACAAAGGATGTCAATGTTGTCGATTACCGCTACGCACTTGTCGAATCCGACGAGTTGGAAATCGAGAAGCAGGTCGCAATCTACCATCAGCTTGAACTGCCCTGCAAGTGCATCGTCCATTCCGGCGGCAAGTCCGCCCACGCCATCGTCAAGATAAATGCCGATTCGCTCGACCAGTACCATCAGCGCGTCGACTTCCTCTTCGAGGTGCTGCGTCGCAACAATCTCCCGGTTGACCGCCAGAACCGCAACCCGTCCCGCTACACGCGCATGCCCGGCCTAGTCCGCGGCGATCACAAGCAGTTCATCATAGAGCGCGAATGCGGCAAATCGTCGTGGGAGGAATGGGAGGACTGGATAAAAGACCTCAACGACGACCTTCCCGACTTCGACGTTGTTTCCGACCTCGACCACATCGAGCCCTACGACCCTGAAATGATCGAGGGCGTTCTGCGCGTCGGACACAAGATGTGTGTCGTCGGCCCGTCGAAGGCCGGCAAGTCATTCCTCATGATCGAACTCGCCCTTGCCGTGTCGGAGGGCAAGAAGTGGCTCGGACGCAACTGTGCGCAGGGTCGCGTGCTCTACCTCAACCTCGAAGTGGCGAAGAACTCTTTTAATCAGCGTCTGCGTTCCGTGAACATGTCGCTCGGCAACTCCAATAAGCTGTCCGGCAATCTCGTCGTATGGAACCTTCGCGGGCGCGTCGTGCCGCTCGACCGTCTCGTACCGAAGATCGAACGCCGCATCCAGAAGTTCGGTTCCCCGTTCGACCTTATCATCGTCGATCCAATCTACAAGGTCTTGACGGGCGACGAAAACAACGCCTCGGACATGGCGAAGTTCTGCTCCTACCTTGACAAGCTCGCCTTCGACTGCAAATCCACCATCGTATTCTGCCATCATCATTCAAAGGGCGCACAAGGCGACAAGCGTTCAATGGACCGTGCTTCAGGTTCCGGCGTGTTCGCGCGCGACCCGGACGCGCTTATCGACCTTCTGCCGCTCGAATCCGAATCTGCCCGAAAGGTATTCTCCAACACGCTCGAATGCGACGCCATCGCTTCCAAGGCTTCCGAAGCGTCTTACAGCGACGACTGGAAGAACGAGGTTTCCGAGGACGACCAGCTCGTCGCGGAGAAGTTCATAAACGCGCTCGGAAAGTTCTTCGCCACCGACGATCCTGATATCATGCACCAGATTCGCGCCGCCCGCGCGTCCGTCCGCAAGGAGATGGAATCCATAACCGGCTGGCGTGCGTCGTTCACGCTTCGCGAATTCCCCACGCCGAAGCCGCAGAACTTTTGGTTCCGCTTCCCCCGGCACTATATGGATGACGAAAATCTTCTCGCGGACTGCTCGCCCGAAGGAGAGGTTGCGTCAAGCCGCCGCCAATCTTCCAGCAAGCGCGCGGCGGTCGAGAAAGAAAAGATGTCCAAGCCAGAGACGCTAAAGCAGGCCATACTATTCGATCCGACCGTGGAATGGACGATCGAAAAAGCGTCCGAGTTTCTGCACGTCAAGCAACGCAGTGTTTACGACTACTGCAAACGCCTCAATTTCAGAGTCGACCGCGGCGTGATCGTCCCGCCGTCCGTCAAACCGAAAGCCAATCCGCCCAAATCTCCGGAGGAACTTCCCGATGAACCACCGTTCTAAAAAACGCAAATTTCTGCTCGACCCGAAGGAGCCGATACGCTTCTTCCTCAACTTCGAGCCTGAACCGCCGCGAGTGACGCACCAGGAAAAGAAGTTTGGCGGCGTCACCAAGAAAGGAACGCCCATCTACTACCCGACACCGGAGCTTGCCAATGCGCGCTCCCTGCTGAAAGCGAAGATCGCGCCGTTCGCCCCGCCGCTTCCGTGGAAGTGCCCGATTCAGCTGACGATGGAGTGGACGTTCCTCCGGCCGAAGAGCGCCACGTCCGTGTGGATGACGAACAAGCCAGACACGGACAACTTGCAGAAGATGATCAAAGACGTCATGACGGAATGCGGCTTCTGGTTTGACGATGCCTATGTCTGCGTTGAAGTCGTCGCCAAGGTCCAGCACGACGCCGACGAAAAACACGGAATTTCGGTTTCCATTATCAACCTCAACAACCAAGAAAGGTAAAACAACACATGAAAAAAAACAGCATGAATCGCAAGGTGAGATTCCTTGCATGGCAGCTCGACATCACGCCTTCTACGCAAAATGATCCAGTACAAGACGCCCTATGAGTTTCCGCGCAAGCTCCGCTCATGCCTGAACTGCGTTCACCTCGACCAGCCGGCGGGAAACATCGCAGGCATGGAGGTGGGCGGATGCCGCGAGAGACTCATGAAGTACGGCTACGCGAAGGACGACCCTCGTTTCGGGAAGACGTACTGCGGGCAATGGTTCCTGCGCCCTCTCGACGACAGCGACTACGACTGAATCACAAAACACCAAGAAGACAACATGAAAAACCAAGGAGACAACATGAAAATCAACATACCGAAGTTCAGCCTGATAGAATGGCTCCGCTCGTTCCGTCTGCGCCAGGTTGACACCGACCACGCCGTGGCCGTGCGCGTCTACGACAACGGGCGCCTCATACTGAGCAGCGACCATCTGGCCGTCAGCAGCACCCGCCTTTCCGCGCTCACGGCGGCAAACACCGCGACTTCCAACGCCCTTTACGGGTGCCGCAGGCAGATCAAGCTCGATGTCAGGAAAGGCCGTCTGTCATGACGAAGATCGTCTTCACCTACGTCGCGACGCCGCTCGGCGACGGACGGCACAGGGTAAACCTCTTCCTGAAGCAGGAGGAACCCGAGTTCGACAGCCTCGTTCGTTCGGAACGCAAGGCGCAGTCCGACGCGTCGATGATTGTGCGCGATCTCGTCCGCGTCAACGCCGACGATACGGGCGACAGGCTTCTCTCGGACGGCGAGCCTCCGGCCGATGCGCTGAAGATATGCTTCTTCGAGCTGCTCGTCGGCTGGGACCGCAAGAACAAGCTCCCGCGCTACAGGTCCGGCGAGTATCGGCGGCTCGAATGGGCGCCGAAGTGGACGTCGATCGCCGCGCTCATGATGGAGCAACGCGCCTACATGATGGGCGTGCTCAAGAAGCGCGTCCGCCACGATCTCGCGGCGAAAGCCGCAGCACAAGCTCAGAAGCGCGAGGCGTTTCTGAAGTCGTTGAACAACAAGTAAAGGAACAAACACCATGAAAACCAGGAAACCCACCGCCAAGAAGGCGGCGGCAAAGTCCGCCAAGCCCGCAAAACCAGCAACCCCCGCCAGGCACGAAATCCCGCGCGAGCCGGTCATGCTCCCGACTTCGCAGCTCCATGTGGCTCCGTGGAATCCGCGCGGCAAAATCACGCCGGAGAACGTGTCCGACCTCGTTCCGTCCATCAAGGCGAAGGGGCTTATCCAGCGCATCGCCGTTGTGATCGACCCGCTGTCCGAGGCGAATGACATACACTACATCGTCGTCGCCGGAAACCGCCGCCTCGTCGCCTGTCAGGTCTGCGGCATGAAGGAAGTCCCCTGCGAGAAGTTCCACTGCACCGAGGCCGAGGCCCGTCAGCTGACGCTGATCGAGAACTTGAAGCGCAAGGACGCCGAGCCGATCTATGTCGCGAATGTGATTCAGACTCTCCGCGACAAGGACAGACTCACTACCGAGGAGATCGCCGCCGAGATCGGCATGCCCGAGTCGTGGGTCGTCCGCCGCGCGAAGCTCATCGACCTTGCGCCCGAATGGAAGCAGGCCGTCGAAGAGGGCTCGGTCAGTGTCACGACCGACCTTCTTGAAAAGGCGTCCAGATACACGTTGGACATCCAGCAGGACGCATATCATGAAATCGTCCGCTCCTACGATACGAGCGTCCGCCTGTCGTGGCGCGACATTTCGCGCGAGTTCGACAACCGCGTCCGCAGTCTGGAGAAGGCGACATTCGACCGCAAGAAGTGTGCCATCTGCCCGCACAACTCCGCCTGTTCGCCTTCGCTGTGGGATTTCGGCGAGACGCCGAGCGACGGCAAGTTCGGCATCTGCCTCGATCCCCGCTGTTTCGGCCTTAAGAAGTCGGAGGCCGAGAACGCCGAGCTCGAGAAGATCAAGTCCAAGGGCATAACCGTCGTAAAGGTCAAGGACTACTTCGCCGTCCCGGCGGACGCCCTCTCGTCGCCCGACGACCGGCACAGGTTCGCGTGCGCCTACCACGACTACAACGGCAATCTCGCCGTCCGCTACGCCACCAAGGACCCGACGGCGAACGAGGACGAAAAGAAGTCCGTCAACACGACCGACAAGGCGCGCGCAAAGTCGCTCAAGGAGGCCGTGAAGAAGGTAAAGGCGTGGGAGGAGGAGAATCTGGAGGCGTGGATCAAGAAGCGCACGGACTACCTGGACGATCTCATCTTCGCCGCGAGAATCTTTGCCCTTGCGCTCATCTATCGCGTCAACAATGGTTCCTTCCGCTACACGCTGAACGACTTGGCGCGAGACACCTGGCATGAAGCCAGGATCAGCCGCACGCACATCGTTTCGGAGTTGTCTTCGGCCATTCGGGATCTTGAAGACGCGTCGGCTTCGATAACGCTCTCCACGTTCGAGGCGGCGAACGACGCCGTTTCCCCAGAGGAGCGCAACCTTGTCCTTGGCGGGAAATGAGGTGCGCCATGCCGACCAAGGTAATCAAACTACCGTGCAAGGCCCGCGAGCTCGCAGAGACAATCCGTTGTTTCTGCGAGCATAACGGCTCTTTCGACACCGCCGTCGTCAAGCTTGTAGCCGTTGGGTCTATCGAAAGTCTCATGTCAGGCGTTAGGCTTATAGTCACAATCCCGAAGGAGGCAAAACAGTGAACAACCTAATCCAATGGCCCCGTGCGCAGTATTGGGACAAGCCGTGGAATCCGATCATCGGCTGCAAGCCCTGTTCCCCTGCGTGCGAGCACTGTTACGCGACGGCATGGGCTAAGAGATTCGGGCGGTCGTTCGAGCCGCACGAATCCTCGCAGGAGCGACCGCCCCGCAAGGGCGTCGTGTTTTGCGGCAACATGACCGATCTGTTCGGGGATTGGTGCGCCCCTCTGGACTACTTGCGAAAGACATGGTGTATGACATGCGCGACATACCTCTATCTGACAAAACGTACTTGGCACATGTGCAATTGTCTGTCGTTTATGGACGCCGATTATTCACCAGTTCGCTTTGCCAACCACTACTTCGGCTTCACAGCGGAGAATCAGGAGTGGTACGAAAGGCGGCTTGAAGTGTTCGACACCTTGCCAACATGGGCAAATAAATGGGTGTCGTGCGAGCCGCTTCTTGGGCCTATTGATGAGCTATATCTCGCTGTTCATACGATGGGGTTGAAGTGGCTCGTCGTCGGCTGCGAGTCCGGCCCGAACCGCCGCCCATGCAAGATCGAGTGGGTTGAGAGCATCGTCGAACAATGCCGTTTCGCTGGCGTCCCCGTCTTTGTCAAGCAGCTCGACTTGGACGGTCAATGCGAGCGCGACATTACAAAGTTCCCCGCACACCTCCAAATCCGTCAGGTGCCGTGGGCAAAGGAAGGAGAAACCAAATGAGCGACGAAAAGCAAGAAACTACAGTTGACATCCTTCGCGAGATGCGTAACCTCGGCAAACTCGACGAGAAATCAATTGATGAAGTTCCGCGCACCCTCCTAGGGCTTGGTATGCGGACGTATGCCGACCGCCTTGAAGTGGCGTGCAAGCGAGAGGTTGACAAACTCAATTCAGCGATCCAGGCGACTGTCGGCCGCTCCGACGCCGAGATCGACCGTCTGCGGCGTAAGATCGAAGAGTTGAAGCGGGCGGGCAACATGGCGAAGCTGCGCCGTGTCTGCGAGCAGATGCTTGAACTCCTAAAGGCTCCTCCTGGCTTCAACGGTTGCGGCATGAGCGTCGAACTCGACGAGGAGCAAGTAGTCATGTGGCGCAATCGCTTCCTCGACGCCCTCGCCGCGCCGCCTCGCAACTGCGACGTGGGAACGGCGGAGGAGCAGGCGCAGAGGTTCTACAATTTCTGCACCGAACACTCCAGCGCAATACATGGAATGTGCGACTACAAATGCCCGTGCATCGACAGCGGAGACAAGTGCCATTGCCTGTGCAAGTGGGCGCAGATGCCCTACGAGGAAGGAGGCGCGAAGTGAGACTATCCCAATACATCGGCATCGCCGCCGTGTCCGTCGCGTTCCTCGCGATACTGTTCGCCATCGGCGCGGCGTGCGTTGCCCTCTTCATCGAGAGCCGCCGCCCCTACCCCGACGACAAAGAACCCATTTCCGGCAATCCCGCCGGGAAGTAAAAAAAACAAAGGAAAACAGCAAAATGAGCAAACTGAAATACATCCGCTCTCACATCGTGGAAGCCGAGCCATGCACACTTGGCGAGTGGGAGGCAAAGACTGGCAAGAAGTGGAACGAAGCAGATCGTCCGCGTTCCGACGAGGGCTACAAGTGCGATTACCCCGACGGGTATTCGGGCTGGTGCCCCAAGGCCGAGTTCGAGAAGGTTTCGTCGCCTGTCGAGAACATGACCTTCGGCCAAGCCATCGACGCCTGCCGCTATCGCGGTGCGAAAATCCAGCGCGTTAACTGGAATGGCGAGGGGCAGTTCGTCCGCTTCGAGAATGTACTAGTAAGCCCTTCGGGTGAGTTTGCGGCTGGACGCGAAGAGCCCGTCCAGTACAACTCGCTCTGTTTCGTCTTCCATTTTGTGAACCGCAAGACGGGCGAAACCGGCTTGCAGGTCGGCTGGCTCGCTTCGCAAGCTGACATGTTTGCGAGCGACTGGCGCGTCATCGGATAATCTACCAACCTGCCACCGCGCCCTTCGCGGGCGCGGCGGCCACAACCATGAGCAGAAAAATCTACATAGCAGGTCCGATGCGCGGACTCCCCTTCAACAACTACCCGAAGTTCGACCGCATCGCCGCAGAGCTTCGGCAGAAGGGTTGGGACGTCGTAAACCCAACGGAGATCGGCGCAGACGTCGGCACGATCGAGCAGCTGAACAGCGACAAGGAGCTCCTTGACCTCGTTCTCTACAGGGAAATGAGCGCCCTTGCCCAATGCGACGCCCTGTATCTTCTGATCGGGTGGGAACACTCCGAGGGCGCGAAAGCCGAACTGCTTGCCGCGCTGTCCGCAAAACTCGAGATAATCACAGAAAAGATAATCACTCCCGTGCCAAGACCATGAAAAGACAAACCAGCCTGGCAACGTGCCCGCCCCGCTCCCGGCACGTCCCCGCCCCTGTTCGGAACAACACAAGGTCCGTCTCGCCCGGCTTCATCCCCGATGCCGTGAAGCTCGTCAAGATTCAGCGTGAAATGTTCTGGCGCGAGACGCACCACATCTACCCCAATCGCATTCTGATGACCGAGACTTTCGCCTCCTGTCTGTGCTGCGAGCTTGCAAGCGCAATGGGCGTCGCGTTGCCGCTTGGCGAGAAGCCGATCGTGAAGCCGGGCACGACGGTGATGAACATGCGCGTCCATGTCGTGCCGGACGACTGCATGGCGCTCCCCTGCGAAGTCTCGTTCGCGCAGGAACTGCGTCTGCCCTTCTACGATCGGCAGTACATGACAAACGCTCAGGCCGCGCTCGCCCGTATCGAACTTAACGGCTACACGGCCCACGATTTCAGCAGCTTCATGTTGGAGAACGAACCATGAGCCGCCCAATCGTCATGCTCGACTTGTACTGCGGGGCTGGCGGATATTCCACCGGCTTCCGCGAGGCCATGAAAGAGCTGGGCCTTGCGTTCGTCGAGTTCGCAATCAACCATTGGGATCGCGCCATCGAGACGATGCGGAGCAACCACCCCGAAGTAAAGGCGCTCCAGATGGATATCGACGCGGCAACGCCCGAAGACATCGACGTGGACGTGATCGACCTTCTCCACGCCTCGCCGTCCTGCACACACCACTCGCGCGCGAAAGGCGGCAAGCCGAGATCGAACCAGCTCCGCTCGCAGCCGAATGAAATTTGGAAGTTTATCGACAACAAGCATGTCCGCTATGTGACAATCGAGAATGTCCCGGAGTTCACGAAGTGGGGCCCGCTCACGAAAGACGGGAGGCCGATCAAGCGACTTGAAGGCGAATGCTTCAACGCCTGGCTCCAGCAGTTCACAGCCCGTGGCTACGCCTACGAATGGCGCATACTCAACTGTGCCGACTACGGCGACGCCACTTCACGTAGGCGCTTCTTCCTCATTGCGGTCAAGAAAGGCTGCGGCAAGATTCGCTGGCCGGAGCCGACCCATGCCGAGAATCCGCAGCCCGATCTTTTCGGCCACGAATTGAAGAGGTGGCGCGGCGTAAACGAATGCCTGGACTATTCAGACATCGGCCACTCCATCTTCGGGCGCAAGAACCCTCTCGCGCACAACACGTTGCGCTGCGTCGCAGTGGGTCTGCGTAAATACTGCGGAATTGATTTCCAGATCGATATGCTCGGCGCAGGCGAAAACGACGAATCAAGAATACTCCCGCTTACGAAGCCGTTGCGAACACAGCACACCAACAACCGCACGATGGTCGTCCGTCCGTTTTTGGTGAAACTCAACAACCACGCCACCGTCGAGGATGTCGCCGATCCGCTTGCAACCGTCACCACATCCGGCAACCACCACGCGCTTTGCACGCCGTTCATCATGAACAACAATGAAAACAACGTGCCGAGGCCATGTGACAAGCCGCTTGTGACGCTCACGACGGGGAATCATGCGTACCTTTGCCAGCCCTTCATCTTGAAAATGCGAAACAACCAGAATTGCGCAAAGGTTGACGAGCCGCTTTCAGCAATCGCCTGTTCGGGTGCGCACCATGAACTGTACCAGCCGATCATTGTTGAAATCACAAACAACGGCAAGGCCCGCAAGATCAATCAGCCGATCGGGACGCAGACGAGCAAAGACCATTTCGCGATTGTGAGGTCGTTCGTTCTCGGGCAACAAGGCGGCGCCACCCTTCGACCGGACGGCGAGCCTTGCCCGACCGTGGCAACCGGCGGCGCAATCCGCAAGGTTGACGTGGCGATTCTCGATATGAGCCGTCCCGGCGGGCACGACTCCGGACACGTTCGTTCCGCCAAGCAGCCGCTCCAGACGCTCACGACGTGCGACAACGTTCAGGGCGTGTTCGCCGTCCTCGAAGACGGACGGCTCCTTGACGTGCGCATCCGCATGTTGAAGCCGTCGGAACTTGCGGCCGCGCACTCCTTCCCGAAGGACTACAAGCTGTCAGGCACGCGCGCCGACCAGGTGAAGCAGATTGGCAACTCCATTCCCGTCCAGACCGCAAAGGCTATCGTGAAGGCGATATTCACAAAATGAAAGACTACGTATTATTAGACACTTGGTTTTGCCAAGTCCTCCTTCCGAAGGAATCAGGGATAGACGCCGCGAAACGTCGCCATGACGCCCTCGCCCGCAAACGGTACGTCAAGCCGTTCAAATTCTTCAAGTTCAACCGTGCAAGAAAGGCAACCGCAAAATAGGGAGAATCAATACAATGCTAATAACTCTCGACATTCGTGATAACACTGGCTTGGCGACACCGAAGGACGTCACCGTCGATGTTGTCGACCTAAAGGCGTCCGACAGCGAGATGCGTTTCGTTGCAGACCTTACGGCCGCCGTCAAAGACTTTGCAATCAACTACCAACTATCCAAACAAGGAGAAAGCAAATGAGCAAAACACCCGAGACAAAAGAGTTAGTCACCGACATAATAGCCGGGATGCGTTCCGAGGCCGACTACATCGAACAAAGTGCGAAAGGTTCGTTGAAGGTCGGGAGAACGATGGCGGGGACGCCATTTACCGAGGGGGATTTAGAACACGCGCTGGATCATGCGACTCGAATCCGCAGAGAAGCCGACCGCCTTGAAGCGGCGCTGAAGCGTGAGAAAGCCGCAATAGAGGCGGACGCGCTCACCGTCGGCGGGATGGTCGAGGCATCACGGAAACGCGAGTTATTTACAAAAACCCGCAAAACCGATAATAGCGGAGCGGCTATTTACACCAATGATAACAGCGGCGACCGCGCGAAGTTGCGCAAGGCACTGGAAAATATTGCAGAAGCATTCTTTGTAGGCTGTGATAACAGGCATTACGCAAGACTAACAGAAAGCGACTATCAGATAATCAATACCGCCCTCGCCGCGCCGCCCCGCAACTGCGACCTATTCGGCGGCGACTACAAGATGCTGCATACGGCATGGTGGGACTGGACCGGTTCGCCAAGCGGAAAGAACCCTGACGGCACGTTGAAACTCGCGTTCGGCAAATGGCTTCTTGCCTTAAAGAGGTAATGAACCAATGGACAAATACACAAAGCCGATTCTCGATGCGTGCTGCGGATCACGGATGTTCTGGTTCGATCCGGCAAACTCGAACGTCATGTTCGTCGACAATCGTCGGCTTGAAACGCAGGCAATATGGAAGAGCGGTAATGGCAAGGCGACGCGGTACTGCAAGGTTGAGCCAGACATCATGGCTGACTTCCGCCGCCCCCCCCTTCCCCGACGAATCCTTCTGGCACGTCGTCTTCGACCCGCCGCATCTGAATGACGTCGGCGACAACGCATGGATGGCGAAGAAGTACGGCAAGCTGCCGAAGGACTGGAAGCCGCTCGTACGAGACGGCTTTCGCGAGTGCTGGCGCGTCCTAAAAACCAACGGTACGCTGATATTCAAGTGGAACGAGACGCAGATACCCGTCAAAGACGTTATCAAGTGCATTGGTGTCTCGCCTCTGTACGGGCATAAGAGCGGACGTCTCTCAAAAACCCATTGGATGGCGTTCGTGAAACTCCAATCAACAAGGATACCCAACCCATGAACCCGGAACTAAACCTCACCATAAAGCGCAAGTGGTTCGACATGATTGTGTCGGGCAAGAAGCTCGAAGAGTACCGCGACTGCGAAAATCGCCAGGTTCAGCGCGCCTATCTCGCCGCGTTCAACGACGTAAACTATTGGTATCGCCCTCGCATAGCCATCTTCCGAAACGGCTACACGATGGAGACCCGCGCCCTTGCAATCGAAATCATCGGCTACGATCTTCGCGGATCCACAACCGTCAAACATCCGGAATGGGGCGAGCCGAAATGCCGACGTCTACACCTCGTCGTGCAGCTCGGCAAGATACTCGCCAGCGGCTCGTATGTCAAAGTCCGCGACTATATCGAAAATCTAAAGTAAACTGAACAATCAAAGGAGCAATCCAGAAATGGCAGCCAACTACGCAACAGACAACCTCGCCGTCAATCGCGCGACATGCAGCCTCTTCATCGAAAGAAGCCTTGCCGGCATTGCCCATCCCTGCTACAGATGCCCGCAAAGCCTGGTAATACGAGACCCAGACTATTGGGGGTATATCAACGCATGTCCGTGCGGAAGAAGTAAAATCCCTTATGACATGGATTTTGGAGGCCATCCGTTCTTATGAAAATAGACCTCCACAACGCCGATTGTATGAAGTTCATGGCTGACGTGCCAATGGGCTACTTCGATCTCGTCATTGCAGACCCGCCGTATGGAATCGGGCGTGACTGGGAGCGCCGCAACAAGGCGGCACAGAAGTTCTCCACCAGCTACGACAACACGGAACGTCCGTCGCCTGAAGTCTTCGACGAAATCTTCCGCGTGTCGAAGCATTGGATAATCTGGGGCTGGAACTACTTTACCGACATCCTCCCGCCGTCGAACTATCTCATCATCTGGGACAAGATGAGCAACGTCAACCAGACATTCCACTATTCAAAGGCGGAGATTGCGGGGACCGACATAAAGATTCCGTGCAATATCGTTTCCATACCTTGGGACGGCTACCGCATGGGCGAAGAGACCGGGCAGAAGAAGATTCATCCGCACCAGAAGCCGGTCGCGCTTTACCGCTGGCTTCTCACAACCTACGGCCGCAAGGCGAAAAAAGTATTCGATCCTTTTGCCGGTTCAGGTAGTCTCGCCGTGGCCTGTTCGCAGCTGAACAAGGATTATGTCGGTTGCGAAATAGACAAGTCCTTCTATGAAGCTACATACGCACGGATTTTCGACAACTCGCCCGTCGAACCGGAGCCCGAATATCTGCCTTTGATGCCTGGAACAAGAGTGGACCAATCTCGATAGTCTCGTTGAAAATTAGTCCACCCTGTCCTGTGCCGCGCCATTCATGGCGCGGTTTTAATTTGCCCGTCATCTGTCGGCATGATAGCAAAGTACGCCTCTCCGTCTTTCTTGCTCGCCAGCCCGCAGTAGTTCATGGCGCAGTACCGCTTGCTTGTCCCGACGATCGCCTGCGTGTTCGCTGGATTGCCGAACGCCGCGACGTGGTAGGTGATAAACGTATGTCTTATGCAGTTCTGGAACACGGGCACATTGTGCTTTCGCGCGAGCTTGTAGATTTTTTCGACCGTTTTGTTGTTTACTTTCTTGATGGCGTCCATGAAGTCAAACGACTTGATCCACGCCATCGCAGTCTTCTCTAGGTGGAACGCCCTCGGCATCTTGCCGCGTTGAAAGCCCTTGCCCATTGCGATGCGCACCGTCTCGTCGTCAAGATGTATCTTCGCCGCTCCCTCGATCATGGCCATGCGGCGAATCTCCACCGCGCGCGTGCCGCAGAAGAAGCCGACCACGGCCTGCGCAAGATATTCCGGGTGTTCGCCCTTCTCCGATTCAAGGATCCGGAACAGACGTTCCACGTCCTGAACCTTCATGTATTCTGGCTCTTCCCAAGGCTCCTCCTTGAACTTGACGGACTTGATCGGGCTTTTCGGTATGTACTTTCGCTCGTCCTTGGCGCACCAGTTGAAGAAAGTCTTTATGCCGAGAAGATTGGAGTTGTAGGTTTTCGGCTTGAGCTGTCCATAGTTGGCGGCAAGATAGTTCACGACGTCTTTTGCCGTCACAAGGGAAAGCCTCTTCTCGCCGCCGAACGACTGTACGAACTTTCCGGTGGTGTATCGGTGCGTCCGCTTGTCGTCGCCGTCCGGCTTCGACTTGTAGAACTCATCCCACGCCTCGCCAAGCGTCTTGGCGCTCTCGCCGTCAGGAACGTGCGCAGAGCCGTTCAGGAACGCGTGTACGACCTCGGTAAGGGACATTCCAACCTTTGCCATCGCAAGCTCGTCAAGGGCGGTTCTTGCGTCCAATGCCTGCATCGGATTCAGTCGCACAGCGGCGTCGCCGCCGGCCTGATGGCGGAGAAAGAAATCCTTGATGTCCTTCTTCAGGTCTTCGATTGTATTGCGGGTCTTTCGCACAGGGCTCTTCGTGAACGGATCGGTTCCGAAGTACGCCTCATAGCCGATGCGTTCGCCGCCCTTGCGGTCCTTTCTGACCCGTCGTTTGATGTTGTCTTCAACAACAGACTTCGGCAAATAACTCATGGTTGTCTATCCGTGTGTAGTTTTTCTCTATGTGATTCAGATGTGACACCAAGATTCCATTGCAGAATCCTACTATCACAAAAACAACGCAGAGCATTGTACCATAAGCCCAAACCCGCGTCAACCCACCTCTACCTATTCAATGGTATTATACCAAACTTGTGGTCTATGCGCAATAGTGACAGGAAATTTCGCGGGGATTGGGAATTTGGCGAGATATAAACACGTAATGACGCGTTGAATCATATAGAGAAATGTTAGAATCAAATATAAATTGTTAGAATCGTGGCGTGTTTTTTGTGACTTTCTTGCGACGCGCGGGCACTTTGAGCACCCTGCGCGTCATCGATTGTCGCGTATCATCTTAACGACTTTCTCCTTCTCTGCGTTGAGCGCCGACAACGCTTCTTCGATCTGCCCCTGAACTTCCGCGACGTTGATGTTCGTATTCGGATTCGTGCGCGCAAGCTCAAGCTTCTCGATGCTCCGGTTGATTTCCCGTTCCTTGGAATCAACTTGGCGGACATGTCCGATGATCGCCGCGGCGACCTCCGGCTTCATAAGCGGATTGGATGTGCGGATGTTCTCGATGAGCTCCTCTTTCTCCGATTCGTCGAGCATCGGGTCGCGTGCGATCTTCTCGATACTCGAATAATCCTCGCGGAACTTGTTCGACAGTATCTTGTAGTCGTCCTTGCGGTAGGTGCCCTTGCCGAACCCTGTCATTACGAGCGACGCCCCGATGATGCCTGTCAGCCATTCGCCGTCCCTGCCGTTCTCCCATATCGACTTGCCCGCATCGCGCAACGAGATAGGGGCAAGCGACAGCAGCACTTCGAGCGCGCCGTAGTCCTGACCCGCGTAGTCCTTGCCGGCAATCGCCGCGAACGCATTGCTGATGAGCGGCGTGACACGTCCGCGCATGAAATGCGCCACCTCGCCGAAGTAGTCGCGGATCGGCGTGGTACGACCGTTCCCGCTTTCCTTTACGCCGGACAGGAGCTTGTTTCCAAGACGGCCGAAAGCCGCTTCGCCGCCCGTGAAGTCAAGCTGCGTGTGCCCGATGCGCGGCGCCATGAGCATGATCGCCTTTTGCGCAAGAGAGGCACGCTTGAATTTGTCCTTGTCGTCGTCTCGCCCGAAGAGCGCGAGGAGAAGCCCCCCAAGCAGCATTGCGCCGATGTGCGACTTCAAAAACTCCTTCGTGCCGAGCCACGACATGCGGGCGCGTTCTTTTATCGTGCCGGACCCGTCCTCTTCGGCAGAAGCCATCCACGGATGCCAGATCGTGTAGCCGAGATGCCGCTTGAACTGCGAATCGACGAGTCCGGGCGCCCACAAAACCTTCCCGAGAACGCTGCGCGCGTTCTTCGAGAGCGTCCCCGAGCCATTCATGACGTTTATCATGTCGCAGACCATCTTCTTCTCGAAGGTAGACGCTCCGGACGGGAACAGCCCGGGATCCTTTATAATCGTCGAGTAGAGGTTTGCCGAAACGGTGTTGATGTAGGTCGCATACAGGCGGTCGCTGTTCGCTATCGCCGTGCCATACACCGGAATGTCGGTCAGCCGCACCGTGCGCCCGCCTATCGTGAAGCCCCTGTCGATCGCGTCGAAGAACTCCACGCGGTCGCCGCGGTTCTCCGCGAAATCCCCGGCCCGCTTCCAGTGCAGCCATTTGTTGTCGACCGCCTCCTTCACGACTGGTTCCGTCATGAGGTCGTTCTCGATGCTCTCCGCGTTGGCATCGCTGACGAACGCAGAAAGCGACTGCGCGAAGCTCCGTGCCGTTATCGCCGGATGCGCGACGGCAAGCGAGCCAGTCTGGTTGCCCACTTGCGTGAGGTCGAGCGATGCGGTCGCCATTTTCCATACGCCGTCGACGAATTGGTAGGCGTCGCCGAGCTTGCGCATGTAGACTGGACGCAGCATGTCCCTCGCCTCCGCTCGGAGCTGGCGCATCTTGCGATGGGCGCGCTTCAACTCCTCCCCCATCGCGTCGTACTGCTTGCGCATATCTTCGGGCATCTGCGGCGGCTTGCGCGCCGTCGGCCTTATGTCGCCGTTCAGGATCTTCTCCTGTACGCGGAGAATCGCCCGTTCGCGCGCTTTCATGCGCATGGCGTTCCGCTTCTCGATCTCCTCGGGCGTCCCTTCGGGGAACGCGGCCTTCTTCAGCGCGCGGTACGTCTCGTTCGTCCACCGTATCTGTTCGCGCAGATGCTCGATCTCGTCAGACGTGACGGGGTTGGCGACGCGGTTGTTCGAGAAGTCGCCCGCCCTCGCGCGGCCAAGCCGCTCCAAGGCGTTTTCAAGGACCTTGCGCAGCGCTTTCTCGGCACGCGCCCTGCGCTGTTCGTCGGTCAGCGTGGACTTCTCGCCGAAGAGTTCGTCGTATGTCCTGCGCAGTTCGTCGCGCCTCGCCTTGAGGTTGTGGAGCTCGACGTCCTCAACTACCGTGCGGCGCGAGCGCTCGATCCTCTCGCCGCGCAGAATCGCCCGTTCAAGATCGGCTATCTGGTTCTTTATGCGCGTCTTGGCGGAATCAAGCGCGCCTTTCAGCGCACGGGGCCCGCCCTCCTGCTGGTCGATGTCCTTCTTCATCTCCTGCACTTCGCGGCGCAGGGCGCGCGTCTCGTCGGAAGGATCGTCGCGCACCATGCCAGTCTGGGGTGGAAGCCGTCCGTTCTCCAGCATGTAGTCCCGCTGGCGCTTCGCGAGAGACTGCGACTTGAGGTCGTTCATCTTACGTTGCGAGTCGTAGCGGCTCTGGCGGAAGTTCTGCCCGAAGCCGGTCAGCACGTCGCGCACGGTCTCTTCGTCGATTCCGTCGTCGAGATACCGTCCGACATCGACGCGTATCGCGTCTATCACGCCCTGCTCGTCGATGTCGGGGTTCATGAAGCAATGGTACTCGCCTATTGCCTTGAGCCACTTGCCCCACGACGGATAGAGCTGGTCGGCAAGCCCGATGAGGGTGCCGCCGGCTTCGTCCGCGTGGACTTCGATTTGGTTCAACGCGTCGTTGTAGTTGCGCGTGACGCGCTTAAGCTCGTTCCCCGCGCCGCGCGGCGTCATCGAGCGCGTCTTGTCCCCGCGCTTCATGTCGTCCACGATCTTCTGCGAAAAGAGCTTCAGGCGCTTCACGGCCATCTGCCGCTGCTGCTCGTCGAGATTCTTGAAATTCTCGGCGAGACGTCCGATCTCCGCGTCCATCTTCTCGGGAATCTCAGCCCCGCCGAGCTCTGTCTGCACCATTCCGCGCAGCCCCGCGTAGGAATAGTCCATCACGTCGACGACGATGCGGTTGGAGCGGAGCGCGCGGCCCTGCTCCGACGCGCCCTGCATCTTCGCGACAGACGCTTCGCGGAACTCCAGCTGCGCTTTCGCAAGCTCAAGCTTCATCTCCCTGGCGCGCTTCTTCAGTTCGTCGACCGTCTCTGCGTCCGTGTCGGACGGAAGCTCCTCGATCATCCTCTCCATTTCGTCGCTCGCGGCCTTCGCGTCGTTGAGCACGCTCGCGCACTGGTCGGCGTAGATGCCGAGCGCAACGTTCTCGTAGTCGCGCGTGGCGCGGCCCTTCTGGTAGACGGCGTGGGCGAGCTTGCGCATGTACCCGCGGTTGGAGAGTAGCGCGTCGGCCTGTTTCATCAGAACTTCGTCGGTCTTTGCCGCATGCTTCGGCGGCTCAAGCCCGGCCGCCGCCATCGCTCTCGCGATCTCGTCGTTGGTAAAGCCGTAAAGCTTCTTGTCCTCGTCGGCTGACGGAATGACGCCGATGCGGCCGGGGTCAAGGTCCTTCGTGTCGAACTCCACCTCCCCCATCTCCTTTTCGAGATCGGCTATCTGGCGTTCGACGGGAAGAGGCTGGTTTATCTTTGCAAGCGCGATCGCCGCCGCCTGCGCCTCGCGGTCCGAGTTGATTCGCTCGTCGAGTATCTTCGCCGCCGCCTTCTTCGCCGCCTCGTCATTAATGCCGAGTATGCCGTTGACTTCGGCAAGGCGCACAATCATGTCGTCGATTCTGCCCGGAAGAGACTCGTCGACGCTCATTTTGGCAAGCGATTCGGCGGAAGCCTCGAACCTGCGCCTTGCGGCTTCGACGCCCTGGTCGAGCTCCGCAAGAACGCCCTCGCCCGTGGCGCGGGTGACTGCGGACTTCAGAAGCGCGACCGTGCCCTTCGTGATAACCGCGACGCGGTTCACTATCGGGATGTTCGGAACGCCCGGCGCGCTTGACGTGGCGCTCTTCTTCAGCGCGGGTATCTCGATCGCTCCGCTCGGCTCGATGCCGGACGAGCCGCGGTATTCGTGCCACCATACGGGAAAGCCGTAGAGTCTGCCGATGATGCCGTCCTCGGAGCCCTTGCGAACAAACTGGTTGCACTTGTCCGCGAGGAACTGTGCGATCTCGTCGTTGTCGGTGAGCGTTTTTCCCGCAAAGCTCCCCTCGGTGTCCGTCACCTCGATTCCGAAGGGGCTGTCGCCCTTCGCGGTGTTGAAGTCGGCTATCTTCTTCTTCGTCTCTTCGGCGATCTTCATCACCTGTTCAAGCCGCGACTGGTCGCTCTCCATGCCGAGCTGGGCGTTTCGAAGGTCTGAACGCTGGTTCGACAGCGTGAGGTCGGCCTTGCGCAGGCTTTCCGTTAGCTTCACGCGCTCCAGCATGTACTTCCCGAGGGGCCCCGCGGCGGCGGCCTTCGCCTCTTCCGCGGAAAGAACGGCGTCGTCCACGTCCTCCACCTCGTCGACGGACATGTCGTGGTTCATCGCCTGGTTGATGAACTGCTGTTTGGTGGAAACCTTGTCGTATGAATAGACGTCGAAGGTCCCCTCCGTGACATAGCGGTGGATGCCGATCTCCGCGTTGAGGTTTCCTGCGCGGATGCCGCGTCCGTCGCGCTGGATGAGCCACGCGGGCTTCCAGGGCACGTCGAGGTGGTGTATCGCGACGAGCCGCTTCTGCACGTTCGCGCCCTCACCCATCTTCGGCGTGTTGCCGATGAGGATGCGCTTGCCGCCGCGGAAGTTCGTGTTGACGCCGTTGAAGTCGGCGAAGAGCGCACGCTTCATGTCGGCGTTCTCCGCGTCGTGGATAAAGGCTATGTCGCTCTCGGGGATTCCGCGCCTGATGAGAAGCTGCTTTAGGTGTGCGTAGATGTTGAACTTGCCGCGCAGCATGTTCTCGACCCCCACGTCGCCGTTCAGCTTCTCGTCGGGATCGCCGGTCTCCTCGCCGTCCTCTTCGTCCTCTTCCTCGGACACGCCCTCGTCGATGTCCTCGTCGAGCTCCTCTGGGGCGGAGGCGCGTTCCTGCGCAAAGGGGTTCTCGAAGCGGATGTCGTAGCCGAGCGTTGCCGCGTTCTGGTCTATCCACGCGTTGATGTCGAACGGATTTCCCGCAGGTTCCGCCGCATGTCTCTTGTCGGCCATCTTGTGCGAGGCGTTGTACGTGGCGGCGGTCTGCGCCATCTCCTCGAACGCCGCGTAGACGGTCGAAATGTCCTCCACTCCGCTCTGCTGGTGGTCGAGGAACGGCTTGGGGCTGAACTTCGCGCCGTCGCTCCTCACGGCCCGCGCATGGCGGAAGCCGTTTGCGTCGACCGGGGACACGTAGAACTGCCAGAAGTTGCCGCTCTTTGTCGCAAAGCCGCCGTCGGACGTCTGCACGACGCGCGAGAACTTGCGCGGCTTCGGAACGCCGGAGTCGCAGAACACAAGCTGCGTTCCGTCGATGACCGTCTTCCCGTCCTTCGCCGCCTTGCCCGTGGACTTCTGCCAGATGCGGAAGATTTCATCCGCGGCGGATTCAAGCCGCCTGTGCTCGCTCTTCAGGCCGAGCAGGGACGGGTCGATCGCGACGAGACGGCCCTCGGTGACGACTTTCAGCGGGTTGTCGATCTTGGGGTCGTAGCCGCCCTTGAAAGAATCGAGCCGCTTGTCGAGCTCGTCCACCTTGGCGACCTGCGTAGGGTCTGCCGGAATCTTGTGCACGATCGGCTTGCCGCCGATCATGAACGGACGCGGAATGTTCAGGTCCTCGTCGAGAACCACGTCGGCGAACGAGTGGAAGAACTTCTTCATTTCCACAAGGTTCTGGAACTTCGCGAAGCGCGTCTTCTCCTGGTAGCCCTTGCCTGAAGCCCTCGGCATCGGCTTCGTTTCCACCACGCCGAACGCACGCGCCCAGTCGTCGAACCGCCTCACGCCCATTTCCGCCATCTTCTCCGGGGAGAGGAAGCGCATGGTCGTGTACATTTCGCTGATGGAGTTGGAGATTATCGTGCCGGAGGCGAATATCACGCCCTTGTCGCCGCCGTGAAGCTTCGACAGATAGCGGCACTTCATCTCCATGTCCTGCGCCCTCTGCGAGACGGAGCCCGTCACGCCCGACACGTTCTGCATCCTCGTCGTTATGTCGAGCCCCTTGAAGTTGTGGGCCTCGTCGACGAGAAGGTAGTCGACGCCGATGTTCTCGAACGGAACGGTCGAATCCTTCTTCGACGCGTCGAGAAGCTTCTGCATCTTCGCCGTCTTGCTGGCGATCTTCTTCTCGATGCGCTTCACGGCGTTGCCCTTCTTGCCGTTCTCCCTCGTCTCCGCCTCCATCATTTCGCGCAGGTCGTCGATCTCCCGCTGGATGTACTCGGCCTGAACCTTCGGGTCCATGCCGATGAGCGAGAACGAGGAATGCGGAACCACGATGCAGTCCCAGTCGCCGTTCGCCGCCTTTGCGAGGAACTTGCGCCGGTTCGCCGTGGCGAGATCGCGGGAAGTCGCGACGAGGACCCTCGCGCCGGGATAGGCCTCAAGAAACTCCTTCAGCACCTGCCCCGACTCCACCATGTGATTCGGGACCGTCAGCATCGGCTTCTGCGCAAGGCCGAGACGACGGAGCTGCATGCAGATGGAAAACATCTCGAAACTCTTGCCCGCGCCGACACAGTGCGCTATGCAGAGGTTGCCGCCGAGAACGCCGCGCGCGATCGTGCGCTTCTGGTGCTCGTAGCCCGGCGTGTTGGCGCGCTCCCGCCATACGTCGCTGATGCCGTCCAGCGTGATGAGGTCTGGGTCCCACCTGCGCGGAACGTCGTCGTTCATCATGTCGTTGTACGCCCGCTTTACCGTCTCGGCGCGCTCGGGCGTTGCGACAAGCCATTTCGACATCGCGGCGGTCAGGTCGTCGCGGAGCGATTCGGCCTGCTGCGTCTTCTGTGGATTCAGCACGTAGTGGTACTTTCCGCCGCCATCGTCCACGCGGTCTTTGATCGTGAGCGGCGAACCGTTGAAGATGCGCTTCAGCAACTCTTCTAGGCTTATCGGGGAGCGGCGGGCGAACTCGGGGTTCACGATGTCGCCCGTCACGCGCCAGGTGTCGGCCTTTTCGTCGTAGCCGACCGTGACGTGGTTCGGATTGCACCCGAACACGACCTCCGCAAGGAAGTTGCGGTAGAGGTCGTTCGGGATGAACCTCTGCCCCATCTGGTACCGTATCTTCGTCGCGGGCTTGTCCTCCGGCTGGACTTTCTCCAGCTCTTCGACGTTCTTGTTGAAGGACGGGTCGACATCCGCGGCGGCTCTCGCCTCGCGGAGCTTACGGCGGACGGATCCGGAAAGGTACTCGTCGCGCGTCTCGAAAGAGCCGGTCGACGGATTCTGGAAGACGTGTCCGCTCTGGACGAGCTGCTTCTGCACATCGTCGACGGAAAGGCCCGTCAGCTCGGCTATGCGGGGGATGTTCACGCGCCCGCATTCGTTGAGCGAAATGCGCAGTCCATCCATCGGCGTGTCGGCCTTTGTCGCGCGCGTGGCACCGAAAAGCGTCCTCTTCTTCAGCGCGTCGGACTTGCGGAAGTTCGTCTTCTTCATCTTCGGCTTGCCGTTTGCGCCAACGCCGTCCGGCACGAGATCATAGGCTTCCAGCTGTTGCAGCACGATTCCGTCTGCATCGTCGAGGTCGAACAGCTCGCGCATGACCTTTTCGTTGTTGAAGGACTTGTACCGTGCAATCATCGCGTCATACGACGTGTTGAGCGACAAGCGCTTCATCTTCACGGAATCTTCGGTTCCGTTCTTCTGCGCGTCGATATACGCGTTGTACGCATCCCGTAGGGCGATGAACTGCTTGACCGCGCCCAAGAACGAGAATCCCTTGTCGCTGAACTTCTTGGGCCACTTGATCTTGGACGTATCGACGGGAACGAGCATGTCCCCCTCGCGCTTCACGATCTTGTCGTCCACGATGCCGATGTTGCCACGCCTGAGACCCGACTTGTCGGCGTCGAGCGAAATCGGGTCCGGCTTCGACACTTCGTTGGCTGGTATGTATTTCAGCCCCTCCGCGGCCTTCTTGACGAGGGCGGGCAGTTCCGCAAGGTCCTTTGTGGCGACAAACTCCAGCGCGGGCGTGTTACCGTACATGCTCGTGCCCCGCTTCACCGTGGCGAATATCATCTCGGGATGCTCCGCGAAGTATCCGTTGATCTTCAGTCCCTCGATTTCGCCGTTTCTCGCGAACGCGGAATTGTCAACTTCGCCCTTCTCCTTCTGAATGAAGATGATGTCGGACGCGACGGCGGTTCCAGCGTTCTTCTGCTGGTATTCGTTCGGGAGCCTTACGGCGCCGACTATCCTGCCGCCGTGCTGCTCCAGGTAGCGGATGAGCGACTTGTCGAGCTTGTCGAGCGTACCCGTGGAGGTGATGAACGCCGCGACGCCACCTACGCGGAGACGGTCAACGCCTCGCGCGATGAAATAGTCGTGTATCGGGAAGTTCAGCTTGTTGTACTCGGGGTCGTGCAGGTGAATCTGCCCGAATGGAACGTTCGACACGACCGCATCCATGAATCCGGGCGGTATCGGCGTCTCCTCGAAGCCCTGCACCTTCACGTTGGAAAGCGGATAGAGATAGCCGAGAATCCTCCCCGTCGTCTTGTCGAGCTCCACGGCCGTCCACTGCGCGTTCTGGTAGCGTCCCGTGCCGATGAAGTTGCCGACGCCGGCGGAAGTCTCAAGCATGCGCCCGCCGTCGAACCCCGCCGCCTCCAGCGCGGCGTGTATGTCGCGGCAGACGTCTATCGTCGTATAGAACGCATCGATCGTCGCGCGGTGCAGCGCCTTGAACTCCTCCGGCGTGAGAAGCTCGCGGAGTTGCACGTAGTTGTCAAAGCCCTTCAGTCCGAAGCGGAGCTTGCGCAGAGCGGCCTGCGTCTGCGCCGGAAGCTCCTTCGACGGAATGCCGCCGTACTTCTCGTAGGCGTCCTTGTACTTCTGGTCGAGGGCCTGCGGGAAGCCGCCGAAACCGACATACCGCGCGAGCTTCGTCTTTTCCTCCGGAGTCGGGAGTCTGCCGTCGCCATCAAGGTCGTTGAGAAGTCTGATGACTTCGATGTTGTTCGCGACCTTTTCGCCGGGCGTCGAGTTCGTCAGCCATTCGGCGTCTTCGTCGGTGATGACGTAGTTGGACGGCTTTTCCGGGCTCGCCTTGTGCGCGGCCTCGATCGGGTCGGAGGCTACTCCTCCGTGTACGGCGTCGGGTTGTCCGGGTTCCAGTCGTCGCCCAGATTCGCCTCCTTCAACGCCGCGTCCACTATGTTCCCCTGCGTTCGAAGGTGGAAGTTCAGCTTCTTGATCGTTTCCCTGTCCGCGCTCTTCGTGTAGTTCGGGAACAGGCTGTCGTATTTCGTCTCCGACCACAGGAACGCCCTCTGCGCCTCGTTCTCCGTTGTCGTGTAGAGACTGATCTGCGCCCCCTTCGCCCTGTCGAGGAGCCACCTCCCCGCGTCCCTCTTCTCCAGATGCTGAAGCAGGAGCTGCGGGTCGCAGTTCCGATATGCCGTCAGCGCTTGGCGCATCAGGCTTCCCAGGCTGTCGTACATCGACATTTTCGCTTCCTTCCTCGGCGGTTGCCGATATTGTATCATAAATTTCGTCGGCGCGTTCGTCGGAAACGCGCTCCAGTCCCTTTTGCTTGGCGACGGCGTTCCAGATGTCCTGTAGAACCGGCTTCGCCCGCTCGAACTTCGCGGGGTCGCTTTCGTAGATATATGCGGCGAGGGACTTGAAGTCCTTGTGTCCGCTCTCCGAAAGAACGTCAACGAGCTTGCCGACGCCCGTGACGAGCCGACCGAACTTCTCGTAGTCGAAGCTCTTGTCGTCGAAGTCCACCCCGGCTTCGAGTGGCCCCGCGATCTCAGCATGAAGCGCGGTATATCCGCCGTCTGCCGTGCGAGCGAGCTTCAATTCCTTCTCGTCGACGACGATATGCGGGTTTTGCTTCTCCCACAGGCTGCCGTCGAAGCGCGTGCCTGTAGATTTCGTGAAGCCGTGGTCCTTCATGAACTTCTCGCGGTTCTCGAAAAGCGGCTCCTCGCGCGCAACGACTTTCGGGCCGTTGGCGACCGCGTAGAGATTTCCCTTTTCGTCCTCGGCGTAGCCGGTGACTTCGTAGCCGCCGAACGCAGCGTTGATGCGAAGAATGTCCAGAAAGGCGTTGGCGGCTTTCCTGGGCGTCCCGTCGAAGATCGGGATTACGACTGTTCCGTCGGAGAAGTAGCGCCATCCGCGCTCGCTTGCCCGCTCGGATTTTCCTGCGACGACCGAGGCGAGAGGCCGTGTTCCCTTTCGTACGCCCGTTCCACTTCGAACGTCCACCCCCTGTTGATTAGCTTGCTCAAGAGCTGTATTCGCCTCGAACTCTGTTCGTGCGTGCGTGATCCCCGCGGCAACTGCCCGATGAAAAGCAGTTCCTGATACTCTTGCGGCGTCAGGATATCCTTGGCTGGCTTTGACGTAGCTTCCATAACCTCTTTCCCTCAGTGACGCTATTATAGCATTTTTCGCGCCGCCCTGCTCGTAGGCGATGCCGCCGGGATGGTATTTATTGGCGTAGCCCTGCGCCTGTCTGCGGGTGTAGCCGTGGGCCTGGACGATCTTGCCGTCCGGCATGAGAATGTCGAATGCGCGGCGTTCGTGCCTGTCGGGGCTTAGTTCCTTCGTGTCGAAGTCGAGGGTGTCGAGAATGTCCTTGGCCTTCTTCTCGGCGTCGGCGTCTTTCAGCTTGACCGTGCGCTTCTTTGCGGGCACGGCGTAAGCAGAACTCTTAGGGGCTGATTCGGGCGGTTTTTTGGCTGCTGGTGGTTTCTCTGACTTTTGGGGCGTAGTCGCGCCCTCTGCTGGTTTCGCGGGAGCAGTGGCGTCTTGCGCCTCATTCCTAAGCCACTCATCGCGTCTTCCCCGCAGGATGTCGAAATGCCAGTCCTGCAACTTCGTCTCGCTCACTTCGCCACCCTTCAAGCCGCGAGCGACCCGATGATATGCATCTCCTTTGTAGCTTGAATCCACATAATACCTGCTTGCAACGATGCGTCCACCCTTGCGTTCTATCACGTCAACATACATCGTCCCGAAGTTGTTTACGTTAGGCGGATCGACGACTTCGAGTATGTCGTGCTCGCGGTCCAGTTCGTGTATCGCCTTGATATGCGCCGGATCGGTAATTGCTCCAGACAAAAACCTGCTACGCTCGGGCGTTACAGAATCCCAAATCAGGCTTTTAGCCGCCGTTTTTTCGCCTTGCGGCGCGTCCTCGCCTTTCGGGGGCGTAGTCGCCCCTTCCTTCTGCGGAGCGCTCGCAGGCGGCTCTTCGTTCGTCTTTATATCCTTTACGACTTCGGCCTGACGCTGGCGTTCGGCCATTGCCTTTTCCGCATGTTCGCGCGTGGTAAACACTTTGTTTTGCGGTAAAAGTGCCTCACGGTCGCCATACCTAACCTTAGTCTTGCCACCTTTGGCGACATCGGTAATCACACCCTCTTGAATGCTGCCGCTGTCGTCAATCACAAAGACAGGACTACGATTGAAATCAACAGCCTTCGCATTTGGATTCGCCTCCATCTTCGGCGCGGGCTTGCCCTCGCGCTTCGCCTTGATCGCCTCTACCTTCGCTTTCGCTTCGGCGCGCTTCTTCGCCGCGGAGTCGGCCTTGGCGTTGATCTCCGCGTCCATCGTCTTCACGTCGGTGTCTTCGAGGATGCGCGTTCCGGCGGGATCCCAGTAGTCGGAGCGCTCCACGGCGAGGTCATACGCCTTTTCAAGCTGCCTGCGGTCGCCCTTGTCGGTGACGCCGAGGTCTTTTGCGTATTCCGCCGTCAGTTCCAGCTTGCCCCCGCCGTTCAGCACCGAGCGAAGTTTGCTCGCCACGTCTGCATAGCCGTTCGACTTGTGCTGGCGGTATTCGTTGCGCCGCTTCGTGAGCGCTTCCATCGCAAGGAAACTCTCGTCCTGGAAGAGGTCCATCTGCTCGCCTTGCAGAAGGTTTTTGTTGACGGCGCCGCTCTGGAGCTGGCGCGTCATTTCGCGCGCGTAGCCCGCGAACGCCTTGCCCTTCATGCCGCCCTTCGCAGCGCGGAGAAGGACGGACTGGATGAACGCATTGCGCTCATGCGCCCCCTTGGGCGCCGCCTGCGCGATGGTCGTCGCCTGTGCGGGCGTTATGAGCCCTTCTTCGCCCGTTCCTCCCAGATCCGTTGCGCGGCGGACAGCTTCGGTAGCATCTGAATAAATGCTCCATGCAACGAGCCCTTTTCCCGAGAGGATGCCGGCTTTTTCTGCCTGCTCTCGGGTTGGCTTGGCGTGTTCGAGGAATCCGATGTAGTCATTTATTGTACCTTTCTCGTCGTGGATGTTCGCCACGGCGTCAAAAATCGCGGCATGGTCCTTCGTGAAGCCGTCGGCCTCCCGGAAGACATAGTATAGCATAGACTTGTTCAGACGGTCGGCCATCTCGCTGCGGTGGCGCCCCGTGATCACGGCGAGCTTGCCGTCTTTCGTGAGCCACACCGCGCCTATGCCGCCCATCGTCGGATGCCATTCGCCCGAAAGCGGCTTTGTGATCCCGCTCGTCCGGTTCGCGTCCTTCTTCATGTTCGGCAGAACCGCGTCGGAACGATCGACCTTCTTCGGGTTCAGCCGCACAACAGGCGCTTCCCGCCCCAGAATCGACAGGAAATCAGACGATTCGGGCACTTTTTCGACGGCTTCAATGCCCGTCATGTCCATTGCGTCGGCAAGGATCTTGCGCTCCTCGTCGGACAGCGGCTCCTTGGACTCACGCGCAACATCGTCCACAGACGCGATTTTCCGCTCTCTGGGCGCGTTTTCGGGTGCGGGGGTGTCCTTGTTCGTCTCGGCGCCCCCCTGCGCTCCTGCGGGCTTGGCGGGGGCTTCTGGGACGCCTGAAGCCGTCTGCGCCGATACGACTGGTGGCGGCTCGGCGGGCGTTTCGGGCTCTTCGACGGCGGTATGGTCTGCGTTTGTGTTGGCCGGAATGAACTCTACGCCGCCGTTCGCCGTCGCGTTTTCCTTCTCGATGCGGCTGGCGATGACTTCAAGATCGGCGTCGTTCAGCTTGCCGACCTTGCCGAAGAGCGCGTGGGAAATCCTCTGCCCGATCGTCGGGTTGTGCCCGCGCTTCTGGAGCCATTGCGAAAACGCCTCTTCGCGGAGCTTGTCTTCGGGCAGTCTGCGTTCCTCGCTGCGCGCCTCGTTCATTTCGCGCATCTGGGCGAGAAGCCGCCCGTAGTCGGTGTCGGGCGAGACGCGCGAAAGCATCTCCTGCCTGGCCGCCGGATCGCCCTTGCCCGCCGCATGTCCCGATTCGTGCGCCAGCACGCGGTTCATGTCGGCCGCGCTCTCGATGTTGTCGAGAACCATGACGACCGTTCCGTCCGGGCAGGTGAAGCCGCCGGAGTCGGAACCACCGATCAGGGTGGGCGGATACGCCACCGAGCCGTCCTTCCCCGTGACGAACAGCTGTGAAACGTCCTTGATGCCGTGGAAGCTGCCGTTCCTGGCTATCTCGCCCTGCACGACGCGGAACACGTCGCCAACATGGTCGGCTATTTCGGTCGGGCGCTGGAACTTCGTCTGCGTTAGCTGCTCGGCGTAGCGGCGCTTCACGGCATTGTCGAGCGCCTGCTTCTGGTTGGTGAGCGCGTAGAAGTCTGCGCACCTCTGCGCTTCGCCGAAGTCGTCGATGGCAAACACGCGCTCGGGATGAATCTCGTCGCGGACTTCGTATGTGCCGTCCTCGTTCTCGATCATCGTCACGCCGGATTTCTCGTCGAACATCTCGTTGACGATCTCGGACTTTCCCGTCACGCCGTCGGTGCGAATCGACCTGCTGAACTTCGGGACGGGCTTTCCGTCGGGCCCCGCCTCTGTCTGGATTTCAAAGCGGCGCGGCGTCTCGCCGTAGGCCGCAACGTCCTTCTGGAGCTTGTACGTTGACTGCCTCGTCAGCTCGTCGGCCATCCTGCCGAGATAGCCCCCCGCCTTTTCAAGCGCTCCCCTGAGCGCATCGGGGTTGTCGTGCATCGCGTTCCACGCGTTCGCGAACGCAGCACGCTGGCCGAGCGACATCGCGCCGACCTGCTCCTTCGTCAGTCCGCAGACGCTTTCAAGCTGGTTGCCGATATCACGCTTGGCGTCGATGTGCTGCATCGCGGTCTTTCCGCCGGCGACCGCCGTCTGCACGCCCATCTGGAGAAGCATGGCAAGCATCGTGTTCCACTGTCCGCCGACCGTATACTGTCCGCCCTCGTCGGTGAACGCGTGCTTCAACTCCTCCAGAACGCCACGGTACTCTGAATCCTTCTTTCCCCAGCCGAGAACGTCGCTGAAGAAATACTGAACGTTCTCTTCGGGAAGTTCCTCGAAAAGCATGTCGCCGAACCCCGTGACGTCCGTCAGGCGGTTGTAGTTCTGGTAGACGCGGTTCGCCGCGCGGCCGACCTTGCCGCCGTGCTTGCCGAGCAGCGAGAATGTCTTTCCGGCAAGCGGACGCGTGATCTCGCCGACCGTGTTCTCCAGAAGATTCTCGGCAAAGCTGTTGCGGAAAGCCTTTCCGAGCGTGTCGCTCCTGTCGCCCTCGGACGCCACAACGACGTTTCCGTTCTGATCGAGCGCGTATTCGTCACGCGCCATTTCGCGCATTCCCCGCTCAGTGCCCGACATGGTGGCGGGCATTGCCTTGGCCGCGTCGACACCGACCTTCTGCGCGGCGACCTTCGCAAACTCTTTCGCCCCTTCGGAGGTGAAAAGCTTTTTCAGCCCGGCTTTCGTCAGAACGTTGAAGCCGAGCCGCGCGGTCTGGGCGCCCTTCATCAGCATGCCGCCAGCCGCCATTTCCCCTACGTAGCGGACGGACGGCATGCCGCCCACCACGATCTTGTCCGTAAAGCCCCTGTCGGTCTCGTCGAGCTGCTTCCGCGCTTCCCCCATCGAGCCGACGGACTCCTTCAGCTTCGCGTCGATGAGCCCCTTCAGGCGATCCTCGAAGTCCTTGCGCGGCTCCTTGTCGCCTCTCCGCATCTGCAAGATGTTCGCGCCGAGCAGATACGCCGCCTCGTCCGCCATCATGTCGTCGAGCGTGTCGCGACTGTCCCCCATCATCATGCCGACCATGCCCCGCCCGAGCGCCGCCTGCTCCGGCGTCATTTCGCGCCCGTTCACGACGCGCTTCTGAAGATGCGGCTTGCCGTCAACAAAGTCCTTCATGCGCGTCAGGCGCTCTTTCTGCGTCTGCTCGAAATCGCCGCCGGCGAACGGAACGAGATTCGCGAAGGCGTAGCGGCCCGCCCCGTCGCGCTGGCCTGTCTGGGCTTGCCATTCGAGCTCCATCAGCTCGCCCTTGCTCCGCTTCACCTTGCCGCTCTTCTCTGGCGCCTTCGGAGTGTAGACCGAAGAAGTGCCGAGAGAGCCGCGCAGTTCGTCTTCGCTAATGCCAAGCTGCGAGGCAAGCTTGGATTCCGTTTTCTGATCTCCCCCGTCGTCGATGAATTTCGGGCCGGATGCCTGCGCATCGTCGATGAACTTCGGCGCAGACGGCATTTCGTCGTCGATGAATTCAGGCGTCTTGAAATCGCTCACTTCGTGGCCTCCTTGGTTGAATGGAAGTTCCCGTCGCTCCACATGTAGTATGTTTTGCCCTTGCGTGTCACACTTCCGCCGACGGGCACGTTCATGCCGTCGGTGTATTCCACGCCATCTTTCCATCCACCATTATCGCCTGACTTTATCTCGCCTTTATTCGCCGTCGGCTTAGACTGTCCGCCGGCGTACTTCTTTTTTAGAGACTCAATGCTGTCGAGGTATTCCCGCTGGAACTGCGCTTTCTTTTCGGCGGGAAGTCCCGAAAAGACCTGCGCGGCCTCGTTGTGCCCGTCCTGCGCGAGCTTGTAGGCGAAGATGTCCTCGTTCAGCTGCTGCGACCGCTCGCCCTTGTCGATCCGCGCCTGAAGCTCCTGTCGGCGGAGTTCGAGCTTGTCCTGCTCAAGCTTCAGCTCCGCGTCGCTCTTGCCGCCGCCCTTCGGCGCGACCTGGGCGACTTCGAGGTTGCCCTTGTTCTTCAGCTCCTGTACCTCCTTCGCGCTCTCGGCGCGCACCCGCGCCGCCTGCACGCTCGCGGGATCGCTCGCACCAACCTTCCACTTGAAGGGGTTGAGTCCGCCGAACTCCGACACCGTGGCGGCGCGAGCCTCGTCTTCGCTGATGTTGTTGAGCGTCGCGAACGAGGTCGAGAACTGGTTCATCACGCGCCCGAGATCAAGCGGGACAAGCGACTTGGACGCCTTGGAGCCGTCGCTCTTGTTGACGGCCATGTAGAACGCCGGATCCGCAATCGGCCTGCCGTCGTCGTCGACCTGCACGTAGGCGGCGATCTTCGACAGCGAGGACTTGCGCCCCATCGCCTCGGACTGCGCGTTGGCGCGCTCGATGGACGAACCGCCCACGGACACGACGCGGTACTTCTTGCCGTTGTGCTCCTTGACTTCGCCAAGCCCCTCGTTCATCAGAAGCCGAAGCGCGTTCTTCGCGGCCTGCGCGGTCGTGAAGTTCCGCTCGGCCCTCTGCATCTCGCGCTCCTTCTGGCTTTTCAGCATGAAGTCGTATGACTGCTGTCCGCGCGTCTTCGCCTCGGCGATCCGCGCCGCCTTCTGCTGCTCGATTGCGTCCGCCCACGACGTGGCCGCGCCCTGGTTGGGGGAGATTCCAGAGGAAGCCGCCTCCATCATCCTCAGCGACTGCGGCGCTTCCACCACGTTGCCCTTCAGGTCCTCCCACGTCGTCGCGCCCGTCTTCTGGTCGACGACGCGGACATAGCCGCCGAACGTCGTGCGGCCTTTGCCGTCCGAGCCCACGACCGTCTGCGGCTGCTGCGCGGGAGCAGCGGGAGTGGCTGGTGACGCGGGGGACGCGGGCGGAGCGACTTTCGCCTTCATCGCGTCGATCTGCGCCTGCGGGACACGAGCCGCGGCGTCCTGTGCGTCCGTAATGCTCGGTGCACGGCCGATCTCGGCGACGCTCTCCTGGTACACCTGGTCCGGCGTCAGCTTGTTGATACGCTCAAGTTCGTCAACAATGTCAGGTTTGTTTTCCATTTCAGTCCTCCTCGTCTTCGTTCATCCAGTCGGCCATTTGGTTTCCGAACGACACGCGTTCCTGCACGGTCTGCCCGTCGTTCATGTCTATTCCGTCGGGAAGCTCCACTCGGTAGCCTCCGTAGTCGTATCCGTTCACGTTCGACTTGCCGAGCGCTGAACGGGCTACGGTGAACTGCGGCGCTGTCTGCACAGGCGCGGCGGGGGCAGTGGCTGTCTTCTGCACGGGCGCCGGCGGCTGTACCGTCGGCGGCGGCATCGGCGTCGTGCCGAAGCCCAGGACACCGCGCATCATGTCGCCGATCGTCTGCGGCTGGGGCCTCTGCTGCGGGAGGCCGATAGCGTCAGCCCTTATGCCGCGCATCAGCTCGTTCACGACGCGGCGCGCACCGTCAAGTATGACCTTTTTCTGCGGTTCGTAGGGGTCGGTCTGAACGGGCGCGGCGGGCTGTGTCTGCGGCGCTTGTTCACCAAAGCCCTTTCCGGGCTGGGCCGTCGCACTCTCGACGGATGTAGGCATGTCTTGCTCGTTCATCGCTTGTTTTCTCCTTTTAGGTGATTAAACTATTACTATTGTTGCGGGTCGCCGTCGCGAATGATGTACTGCCGCCGCCTCGTCGTGCCGTGCAGCAGCAGACCGGTGGATGGCAGATACATCGGTAACTGAGTGCATTGGCGGAAAACGGCGAATAGGTCGATATAGACCGTAGCATCCCCCGAGTAGACCGGCTTAGGCAAAGTCATAGTATCGCCAAGTTTGTAGATAGTGCCAGATGTCTCGTCTTGCCAGTGGCGATTCCATGCCCAGTTGGTATTAGCGAAAGAACTATCGCCAGATTGCGGGATAGAGTATAGATTCGTCGGGATGGTTATTTGAGTCCCCGCATTGTATGGCCCGATGGTCGCGACGACGACCTCGCCCGAACCTCCCAGCTGCCGATACTTGAGCCGGACCAAAATCTGGATCGGCGTAAAATTCGCCTGGAGCGATACCGGCGTCCAATCGACGTATTGATCGCCCTCGGAATCGGTATCGACATTGAAGTTTTGCTCGACGACGGAATGATACGACGAGAGAAGTCCGATCTGATGCGGCGGCGTCGAAAAACCCGTGTTGTACGGCGGCGGAAAGAGCGTCTGATTCCATGCAGTCGCGTCGGCAAAAGTGTACCCCAGCGGGTTGACATCCGAACTTGTGCGCGATCTGTCGTAAGTTTGATCGTAGCTGTTGTATACTGTCCCGTCCTTTTTGTGCCTGTCCTCTCCCCATGAATGAACGGTTGATTTTATGTTCGTCCAATTCAGGAAACGATACCCTGCGTTCGGTACTGCGGTGTATTGTGTGACGATTCCGGTTGATTCCGAGAACACGGTTGAGTAGTTGCTGCCAGCCGGCCGCTCGTCACGACTGACCCAAAACTGGCGCGACACCTGGTCGACCCTACCCCAGTCTGAATTGTTTATTGTTACTTCCATTGTTATTGTTATGTCGGTGTCGTGGTTCCCGCAGAAGTCCAAGGAGTTGTGTTAATTGTCTGATTGCCCGCATCCGTGACAGATAGCTTGTCGTTGGCGAATTTTACAAGTACACGATTGGCTTTAATCTGATAGTTGGTAGTATCCCATTCTATGCCTGTCAAAAAATAAATTCCGTTCGCAAAGTCGGACAGGTCGATGCTCTGACCTCCGCCAGATGGAGTCTCCCAAACAATACTGCCGTTCTTTTTTACAGGGACCTGCCCGGCCTGAGCAGAATCAAAACCCTTGATCTGAACCTTGCGGGCAGAGCCGTTGTTGAATCCCTCTATGCTCGATCCATCAAAAGGAATCGTGCCAACAGTGCGGTAAGCCAGCCCCGGTATCTGACCTTGAGCGGGAGCCGGCCGCAACATCATCTTTTCGCCGTTTGTACTCGCTGAGTTGTCGCTGGCTCCGGCAAGAATCTCTCCGAGCGAATGTGTCCGTTCCTCCGTTTCGTTGTTAGTCCCTGTCGCCCAATCCTTGATTTGGAGTGTCTCGTTTTCTGAATCAATCTCTGTTGATTTATCATCAGGTGTGATTGTGTCGCTTCCGCTTCCTCCAAGAGTGATTGCGGAGTTGACAAACTGCTTTACCAACTTAATATCGGTGGACGATTCGATTTCCATCGTCGCAACGAGAACGGAGATAGCATTGTCTGCTGACGATTTCTGTTTGTCGAATCGGGCACTGAGTATGGTAGATGATGACTCCTCGGTAGGTACGGTAACGACAAGCCAGATAGCTTGATCGGTCTTCAGCAGTCCGTCAATCGTGTACCATCCTGCAGGCTCGTTTGTTGCGGCAGAAATGCCCGTAGGTGTGACATACTCACCTCCGACCATCACGACCTTGGAGATGTCGGGCAACCAGATTACCCATGCACCTTCGCCGTCGTTCTCACCCTGCGACCAGCGCACCTCATAGGGATGAAGCATGTGCACGCCAAGTGTGACGCACGACGCGCAGATGTCATACTGGTTGCCGTCGTTCTCGGACAAGCCGAAGCGACAGACGCGGAAGTTGAACAGCGCGCCCTCCTTCGCCTCCTCACCGTCGAACTCGACCTTGTACCCGCCCGTCGAGGACGCGTCCTGCGTTACGTGGGCATAGAGGGCGTCCGGCATGTCGTCCGGGTCGAGGCAGTCAAGCGCGACGGTGTGGGAATTCGCGTCCGCATCGGCGATCTCGACTTCGTGCCCGTCGACGAGGACGCATCCGGGCGGAGCGAAGATGTAGTATTCCCCGTCCTCGGTGTCGTAGGCGACCTCGAACGGCCGCGCAAGTCTCGTGTCGTCGTGCGTCACTTTGCGGCACCTCCATTTTCATCCATCCGAGCTTTTATCTGCTCGATGGATTGTCCGGTTATAGCGGAAGCGAGCATCATGGGAAGATTCTTCAGCTCGTTTACCATGTCCTCCATTCCCGCGCTACCATTGCCCGTGGATTGATCGCCGCCGCTTCCCATAAGCGCCCTTGCGGCTTTTGCAATCTCACCCTCCGCAACTCCATCGCCATGCTGTTTTCTACAAGTAGAGTCGCAGGCGACCCAGTTGTTTGCCGTCGGCGCAGACCCATCGCAAGAGACCCACTCCCATTCCGCCAAGAGGTTTCCGTCCCTGTCCCTGTAAGGGCCGCGTATCAACCGCGTGCAAAGGACGCCGCTGTCCCTTCGGTTGATGTCGGCGCTCATCTTGTCGTTGAGATAGTCCGTGTAGGCGTCGCCGCAAATGTGGTTCAACTGCACCGTGACAGGACGGTGGAAATACTTGCGCGTCCTCTTGTGGTACATCACCTCGTAAAACGTCACCATCTTGCCGCGCTTGACAAACTTCAGTTCGCCAATCTGATTGCCGACCGGCGCGTTCGTCAGCCACGTGATCACGCCGTCATGCAGGTCGAAGCCGTTGACCGAATCGCTGACGGTCAGGCCGACTGCTCCGTTCGGATAGTCTGACGGGATGTTGGTTTGATTGTGGTACTTTACGACATGGACGACCGCGCCGTCCGAGCGCACGTAGGTGTAGGAGTTCTTCTGCGGAACCGCCGTCACAGTCTCGGTCGTGTTGTTCGCCGTTCCGTTCCCCGTGAGATGCCCCGACTTGTGGACGATCTGGCCCTTCGTAAAGGCCGTTTCCGGATTCTGGAGCTCCTCTTCGTTCTTCGTGACGGAGTGGCGGTGGGTGAAGTTGTCGCGTGTGCAGCCCTCGCCAGTTTTGCCCGCAGGCTCCCCGCCCTCGATAGTCTCGACCGTATCGTAGAGTCCGCCGTCCGTCCTCCGGTTCGAGACGGAATTCCCGACCTTCGTGGGATCCGGCAGCGGCGCGGACTGGTTGCGGTTCACAATGCGCACGAAAAGCCCGTTCAGCGTCATGCGCGCCGTCCGCTCGGACTTCGCGACCGGCTTCTCGACAGTTTTACCCTCCTCGATGCGGTATGCGCCGTTCGATGTGCGCGATACACGTTTGTCGTGGACCACGCCCCCTCCCGCCTCTTCGACATGGGAGAAG